>ENA-ORCR01000065-ORCR01000065.1-marine-metagenome-genome-assembly--contig:-NODE-65-length-130841-cov-9.311263_pt1 | contig 130841 bp, 94 predicted proteins | sample MGYA00237782_ERZ508514 | MGnify/ENA primary metagenome ERZ508514 (study PRJEB26185, sample SAMN06268960) | marine metagenome | isolation source: Eden Landing Ponds, San Francisco, CA, USA | place...
CGACGGTGCCCGCCGCGACGGCGTCGGCCAGCGCCTCGAACTGCTCGACGTCGATGTCGTGCCAGAGGTAGGTGTAGTCGGGATGCAGCGGCGCGTCGTACTCGCAGGCCCAGTCGATCGCTTCCTCGGGAGAGGGGTCCGAGAGGTCGACGCTCACCGAGTCCTGCATCGCCTGCACGTCGGCGTCGGCCTCGGCGAACTCCTGGATCCACCACTCGACGGTGTACGACGCCGGCGCGAGCGGGTGGTTGTTCTCGACGAACTCGCCGTAGTTGACGAGGTACTCGCCCAGATCGAGGATCTTCTCGACGCCGTTGCGAAGCTCCAGGGCGGTCTCGGGGTCGTCGATCCGCCGGACCTCGCCGTTGGCCAGCCGGACCGTCGGTCCCTCGATGGAGTCGACCGGGATGACGCCCGCCGCCTTGCCGGGCAGCTCGGTCTTGATCTGCGTGCCGGTCGCGAGGAAGTCGTCGACCAGGTGCATCGTCGCGGGGTGGACGCCGGCGGTCGCGAACCCGTGGTTGCGCGCGCGGCCGTAGCGCAGGCGGAACCCGCCCTCCTCGCTCGGATGGGAAAAGACGGGTCGCCCGGCGATCAGGTCCCGCAGGAACTTCTCGCTCGGATCGACGCGGGGCGGCCCGGCCGGTTCGGCATCTTTGGCGTCGCCGTCCGCGCCGTCGCCGTTCCCCTCGGCGTCCCCGTCCGACTCGGCGTCTTCGGCGTCGTCAGCGTCCGTTTCGTCGCCCTCGGCGTCCTTACTCTCCTTCCCGATGGTGCCTTCCATCAGGTCGGTGAGCCAGGGCCACTCGACCTCGTCCAACTGGGAGGTGTAGCGCTTGATCTTCGGCGCCTTGAGCGCGATCCCCTCCGCGAGCACGAGACACATCCCGCCGCGGGCGCTGTTGGTGTCGATCCGCTCCAGGTCGCGGAAGCCCGAGACCTCCTCGTCGCCGGTGGCCTCCCCGTCGAGCATGATCGGGCAGTTCTCGGTGATGAACTTCGTCTCCTTGTCCTTCGGCGAGTACTGCAGCCCGGTCTCCTTGTCGTAGAGGCCGACCTCCTCGGCGTAGCGCTCGATCTCGTCGTCGCGGGGCTTGAACTCGTCGACGTCCAGCAGCGACCGGGCGTAGTCGGCGACCAGCACCGACAGCGCCTGCGCGGTCCCGCCCGCCGAGCGGATCGGCCCGGCGTAGTAGACGGCGACGAACTCCGTGCCGTCGTCGTTCTCGTTGATCTCGACGCGGTCGATCCCCTCGATCGGCGCCGCGACGACGCCCTCGGTCAGCAGCGCGACCGCGGTCCGCACCGCGCCCTCGACTTTCCCCTCGCGGCTCTCGTAGTCGCCGACCTCCCCGTCGACGAAGTCGGTCACCAGTTCGAGCGCGGCTTCCTCGCGACTCATCTCGCCTTCCAGTTCGCGGACGCGCTCGGCGACGCCGTCGATCCCGAGGATGTTCTCGACCCGATCGGCCATGTCCCGCGCGGTCGGGATCTCGACTTCGGGTTTCGGGTCGCCGCCGCGGCGCTTGGCCTCGCGGGCGACCTCGAAGGCGTCCTCGAGGGGGTTTTCGAGCCGTTCGAAGTACCGTTCGTCTTCCTCGCGCATCTACAACCAGAGATCCAGTTCGGTGGCGTCGTCGTACTCCCGTTCCAGTTCGTCCTCGAACGCGCGCAGGTGGACCTCGCCGGCCCACACCGTCGCGGAATCGAGGTGGCCCGCGAGCGCCTGCCCGCTCGGCCGCGAGAGGACGGCGTGGGTGTGCGCGAAGCGCTCGCCGTCCAGCAGCGAGACGTTCCCGACGCAGCTGGCGACCTCCAGCGGTTCGTCGAAGGTCATCGACTGGTACTCGCAACTATCCTGATCGTAGAACCAGAGTTCGGCGTCCTGTACGGCGCCCATCGCGGCGAACCAGGCGGCGTCGGCGTCGACGTCGGCGGCGAGCGCCTCGATCTCGGCGCGCCAGTCGGCGCCCGTCTCGAGACGAGCGAGATACTCGCCCGTGGTCGTGACCTCCCGATAGTTCATACTCTCTCTCGTGGGCGGCACGAGCAAAAAATGTGAGCCTTCCGGCGTGCCGGCCGGAGCGTGGTCCGCCGCCGTGGCGTCGGGCCGCTACGTACGCGTGCTGACGCTCTTGCCGACTTACAGCCCGGCGACGTCCTCGATGGCGTCGGTCAGCTCCTTGATCGACTCGACGTCGTGCTCGCCCATGTGTCCGATGCGGAACGTCTTCTCGCCCAGCGCCGAGCCGTAGCCGTTCGAGAACGCGAAGTCGTACTCCTCGGAGACCGTCTCGATCGTCTCGGCGACGTCGATGCCTTGCGTGTTCTCGATGCAGCTCACGGTCTGGGACTCGTAGCCCTCCTCGGGGAACATCGCGAAGTGCTCTCGGGCCCACTCGCGGGTGTACTCGGCCATCTCGCGGTGGCGCTCGTCGCGCCCCCGGTGGCCCTCCTCGAGCATGTGTTTCATCTGCTGGCGGTAGGCCAGCATGATCGGGATCGCCGGCGTCGAGTGCGTCTGGCCCTTCCGGTCGTAGTAGTCGATCGTGCGCTGGAAGCCGCCGTACCACGAGGCCGAATCCTTCTCCAGTTCGCGCTCGTAGGCCTCGTCGCTGACGGCGCAGACGGCGAGTCCGGGAGGCATCGCGAACGCCTTCTGGCTCGACGCGAAGATCACGTCGATCTCGTGCTCGTCGATGTCGACGTAGTCGCCGCCCAGCGAGGAGACCGCGTCGACGACGAAGTACGTGTCGGGGTACTCGGCGACCACGTCGCCGATCTCCTCGATCGGATTGCGCACGCCCGTCGAGGACTCGTTCATCACGGTCGCGACGACGTCGTACTGCTTGTCGCTGGATTCGAGCTCGGCGCGGATGTCCTCGGGCTTGATCGCCTCGCCCCACTCGTACTCCAGCCGGTCGACGTCCTTGCCCAGACGCTCGGCGACGTTGGCGTGGCGCTCGCTGAAGCTCCCGCAGGTCGGCACCAGGATGTTCTCGTCGACGAGGTTCAGCGTCGAGGCCTCCCAGAACTCGGTGCCCGATCCCGTCAGGATGACGACCTCGTTGTCGGTGCCGAGAAACTCCTTGGTGTCCTCGACGATGGTCGTGTAGAGGTCGGTCATCCGATCCATGCGGTGGCCGAACATCGGCTCGCACATCGCCTCGATGACGTCCTCGCGCACCTCGGTCGGGCCGGGGATGTACAGCGTCTTGTCGTCGTAATCGTCGCGGTATTCGCGTTTTTCCGTCACGGAGCTCACCTGATACTGCCCACTGGACCGCGAGGTAGTATGGTACTTTTGATGCCGCGCTGCGAGTGTGTTCTCGCACGGTCCGGTCGCCGGGCGGTCTTCCCGTCGGCTCTGTCGAACGGAGATATCGACGCGTTCAAACTGTTCCCGTGCGGCTTCGAACCATGCGACACGATGGCATCGAGTTCCACAACGCGGAAGAGCTCCGCGAGGTAGACGACGCCGACGGACTGTTGCTCCAGCGCGTTCCCGAACGCGTCAGAACCGACCTCAACGACGGCGCCCAGTCGCGGATGCGCCACCCCGCCGGGGTCGAACTTCGGTTCGTTCCCGACGGGACGGTCGAACTGACCCTGTCCGTGCTGCCCGGCGGGAGCGCCGACCGCGCGACCGTCCGCGTCTTCTGGGGGCCGATCCAGGGCACCGAGGAGTTCGTGATCGGGCAGGAGCCGCGAACGATCGAACTCTCGATCCCCGAGAAACTGACTCGACTCGACCCGGCGGCCGTCGAGGATCTGGCGTTCGATCCGCGGGTCTGTCGCGTCTGTCTGCCCGGCGAACACCGCGGCGGGTACACGCTCTATCACGGTGCGGCGGGCGAGTACCGACCGCCGACCGAAGCGGAACTCCCCGACCGTCGGTATCTCGCGTACGGGACCTCGATAACCGAAGGCGAGGCGCCACTGGGCGAACACCTGACCTACGCGAACCAGACCGCGCGGCGACTGGGGGCCGACCTGATCAACCTCGGTTCCTGCGGTTCCGCCTACTGCGACGAGGCGATCGGCGGGCACATCGCCGCGCGCGACGACTGGGACGTCGCGACGCTGTCGATCTCTACCAACATGGTCGGCACGTTCTCTCCCGACCGATTCCGAGAGCGCGCCGAGCGGCTGGTCGACGCGATCGCGACCGCCCACCCGGAGAAACCGATCGCGTGTATCACTCTCTTCCGAAGCGCCCGCGACGTCGTCGAGGGCCACGAGCGGGGCCCGACCTGCGAGCGGTTCCGCGAGGAACTCCGCGCGGTCGTCGACGAAACCTCTCACGACAACGTCTACCTGCTCGAAGGGGAGGAGCTGCTCCCGGATATCTCCGGCCTCACGACCGATCTGGCCCACCCCGGCGACGGCGCCATGATCGACATCGCGGAGAACCTCGCGGCCGAACTCGCACCGCTGCTCGACGACTGAGGCCGTTCGCACCCCAGAGACGCGCCGACGGTGCCGTCTCCTTGTATCTACTCGGGGGCGCGGCGACGGATCGGGACTGTATGGGTGGCGATATCGGGTGGGTGCGGGGTCAGCCCTGTGCCTCTTGCATCACCAGAAAGGAGATCGGGACGCTCGCCGCGACCAGCCCGAAGACGCCGCCGATCAGCGGCTCGACGCCGATCGCCGGTCCGAGCAGGTAGCCCGTGAGAAACCCGATCGGGTCGAGCACGAGCGCGGAGATCAGGACCTGCTGTTCGAAGGGTTTCGCTTCCAGCCAACCGGGGAAGATACCGAGCATCTTCTATCGCGTTAAATTTTCGCTGTGGAAAATAACCTTTGTGCCGTAACTCGCCCCGGTGGCTCGTCGGAACGCACTCGCGCTACTCGGGGTCCGTCTCGTCCTGGCGCGGATCGTCGTCGCTGCTGCCCGCATCCGCATCTTCGTCGCCGTCGTCCTCGTGTTCGACGTCCGTTTCGTCCTGACGAGACTCGGCGACGTCGGCGTCGTCGATGTCATCCTCGGCGTCGTCGATGTCACCCCCGGCGTCGTCGATGTCGATGTCGACGCTACCCCGATCCTCGGAATCGGGCGAATCGTGACTCGAGCCACCTTGCGCTTCGACGTCCTCGATGTCGATCCGGACCGGCTCCGTTTCGTCGTCGATCCCGCCCGGTCCGAACGGCAGCAGGCCGCCACCGTCCCGCCGGTCCGGCGTCAGGTCGTCGACGTCCCGCTCGTTCGCGTCGCGCGCGACGTCCCGGAGCACGCGCTCGATCTGGCTGCGTTCGAGTTGCTGGCCGACGCGTTTGCCGACCACGCCGCCGACCGCGTAGCCGACGAACTGCTCGACGGTCTGGCCCGGCGTGTACCGGCCCACGGAGTTGCGGACGATCAGCCGGCCGGTCATCTGGCCGACGAGCTCGCCCATCTTCTCGTACTCCATGGGCTCTTCGAGCCCCTCGCCCGACAGCAGCGCGTCGACGTCGACCGCGTCGAGCACCTGCGTGATCGTGTCGGTGGCGAAGTACGCTTCGAGCCCCTTTTCGAGGCCGCTCTGTACGTGGTTCGAGACGTCCGCCGGTCCTGGTGTCATAGTTGGAACCCCCCGAAAGTTCGCGTCCGTACGTACGTTCTGTGGCATCGAAAAGGGCAGGTTTGCGATGGCAAGCCCGCGTGGGCCTCTCCCGACTCCTGCCAGTCGAGTTTATCATGATCGATAGCGTAGTTTCGAACGGTATGGCACAACGAGAGATCCACGACGTACTGGAGGTCGACAGGTACACGCTCGGACTGGTCGGCCCCGACCAGGAGTGGGCCGGCACGGTCGCCGACGGCGGGACGATCAAGACCCACACGCCCCCGGCGTGCTGGGGACCGATGATCACGCCGGAGTTCCGCGGCGGCCACGAGGTGACGCGGCCGATCCGCGTCGAGAACGCCGAGGTCGGCGACGCGGTCGCGCTGAAGATCGAGGACATCGAGGTGACCAGCGTCGCGACCAGCACCGGCTCGATGCGCGAGCGCGAGGGAGCGTTCGACAGCGATCCGTTCGTCGACCACCGGTGTCCAAACTGTGGCACCGAGTGGCCCGAGAGCGTGGTCGAGGGCACGGGCGAGGACGCGATCAAGTGCAAGGAGTGCGGCGCCAACGCCTCGGCGTTCGGCTTCGAGTTCGGCTACACCGTCGCGTTCGACGACGATCGGTCGGTGGGGGTCACGGTCGGCGAGGAGGGCGCTCACGATCTGGCTGAGCGCGCCGAGGAGGCGATGGCGATCCCCGAACACTCCCGCCAGCATCCGATCTTGCTGTACGAACCCGACGAGATGCCGGGGACGCTCGGGCGCCTGCGGCCGTTCGCCGGCAACATCGGAACGACGCCGCCGATCGAGCTGCCGGATTCGCACAACGCCGGCGACTTCGGGCAGTTCCTGATCGGCGCCGACCACGAGTGGGGCTTAGCGGACGAGGACGCCCTGGCGGAGCGCACCGACGGCCACATGGACGTCCCCGAGGTCCGAGCCGGCGCGACGCTGATCTGCCCCGTCAAGGTCGACGGCGCGGGCGTCTACGTCGGCGACCTCCACGCCAATCAGGGCGACGGCGAGCTATCGCTGCACACGACCGACGTGAGCGGGCGCACCGAAGTCGAGGTGGAGGTGATCAAGGATCTCGATATCGACGGCCCGATCCTGTTGCCCAACGAGGAGGACCTGCCTCACATCAGTGCGCCCTACAGCGACGAGGAGCTCGACGCCGGGCGCGAGCTGGCCGAGCAGTACGACACCGCCCTGACCGAGGAGATGGGCCCGATCCAGGTGATCGGCTCCGGTGAAACGATCAACGCCGCCACCGAGAACGCGTTCGATCGCGCCGGCAAGCTGCTGGACATGACCGAGGGCGAGGTACGGGGCCGATGCACGTTCACCGGCGGCGTCCAGATCGGCCGGCTCCCCGGCGTCGTTCAGCTCGACATGTTGGCGCCGATGGAGAAACTGGAGGAACGCGGGATGGACCACCTCGTGCGCGAGCAGTACGGGCTCTGAGGGGCACTGTCCCCTCGATCCTTTACTTCATCTATCGAAGTAAAACTGGTTTAGTTTTCGAAGTATAGGTGGAAGACCGTCCAGGGCATCTCAGTCGGCGTCGCCAACCCCGCTCCCGCCGACCGGCTTGCCGCCGAGGCCCAGCCGGAGGAACGCCGGAATCGTCACCAGCGCGATCAGGATCTCCAGCCCGCCGGCGACGAAAAACGCCGCCAGATAGCCGAACTCGCTGGCGACGCCGCCGCCGACGAGAAAGCCGGTCAGGAACCCGACGCTGCCGAACAGGTTGAACCCGCCCATCGCGACGCCGCGGTCGCCGTCGCGGGCGACGTCGGTGACCAGCGCCATCGTCGCCGGCGAGACGAGCGCGCCGAGCACGCCGACCAGAACCATGCCCGCGCCCGCCAGTCGGAGCGTCGGCGCCAGCCCGACGCCGATCACGCCCAGCCCGTACAGCGCCGAGCCGACGACGATCGGGACGCGGCGGCCGATCCGATCGGACAGCTTGCCCATCGGGTACTGCAGCAGCGCGAAGGGAGCGAAAAACAGCATCAGGACCAGCCCCGTCTCGCCCGGCCCGATCCCGAACTGGTCCTGAAAGTACAGCGTCCCGACGAGCGCGAAGAAGCCGGCGGTTAGCCGGTCGATCAGGCCGAACGCGTACGGAACGCCGAGCGTCGGCGTCGAGCGGAGCGACGCCACCGCCTCGCGGGCGCTCCGTCCGCCGGACGGAGCGCGATCCTCGACGAACCAGACCAGCCCGCCGGCCGCGAACAGCAGCGCGCAGGCGAGATACAGCGGCGCGAGCGGGTCGACCTCCGAGAGCTGGCCGCCCAGCGGCGCTCCGACGGCCGTCCCCGTGCCGATGGCGATGCCGGCGGCGCCCATGTTCTTGCCGTGGCCCCCCTCGAGGTCCATCAGCATCGTCATCGCGAGCGAGAACGCGCCGATCGTGGCGGCGCCCTGGACGACACGCAGGGCGAGCACGGCGCCGAAGCTGGGCGCGACGATCGCCGGAAGGGCGCCCAGCGTCGCGTAGCCGATCGCGCCGCCGAACGCGCCCGCGGCGATGAACGGAACCCGCCGGCCCGTGGCGTCACTGAGCGCCCCCCAGACGCCGACGAACGTCACGAACGCCCCGAACTCGGCCGCGAGGAACCACATGCCGGCGTCGAGCTCGGTCGTCGCGCCCAGGGCTTGCACGAGGCCGCCGATCCCCGGATAGAGGAGGACCTGCGCGAGCAGGACCGAGGCGATGACGGCGGCGAGCGCGATCCGGTCGCGGTGGGTACTCACGGTTGCGGGGAGTTAGGCGTCGAGCGTGTTAACGGCTGCTGAATCGGAGCGGAACGGCAGTTAGTCCAGTCGCTCGACCAACTCGACGACGTAGCCGTCCGGGTCCTCGACGAACGCCACCCGCCGATCGATCTCGTCCATCGTCGTCGGCTCCGTGCGGACGGGCGGGTCGGCGCGCTCGACGAGGCGCTCGAACGTTTCGTCGACGCTGTCGACGCCCACCGCGACGTGGGCCATCGTTCCGGCATCGATCTCCGGTCCGCCGTCGAGATCGTACTTGAACTGGAACTCGCCGTGCTCGCCGCCGATATACACGTTCTGTACGCCGTCGCTCTCGAACGACCAGTTCTCCTCGAGGCCGAGGGCGTCGACGTAGAACGACCGCGTTCGGTCGATGTCGGACACCCACAGCGCGGTGTGGATCACGTCCATGACCGAGGAATCGCTCGCCCGGAAAAAGTCGGTTACGTCTCGACGGAGTGGTTCGCATCGTCGAAGATTCGAGCGGCGCCGGGGTCGACGCTCGTATGTGCTAACTATTGGCAACATTTGCGAATCTTGCCGTAACTGGCGGTTATTTCCGCGTGGGGAGATATGCGTCGTACACATGACCGACTCGGACGAGCCGGAGTTCCGGACCCGCAGCCTCCACGCGGGCCAGGAGCCCGATCCGGCGACGGGGGCCCGGGCACCGCCGCTCTATCAGACGACGTCGTACGTCTTCGAGGACGCCGATCGCGCCGCGGACCTGTACGCGCTGGAGGCCGAGGGCCACATCTACTCGCGGATGACCAACCCCACAGTCCAAATGCTCGAGGAGCGCCTCGCGGATCTCGAAGGGGGTGCGGGCGCCGTCGCGACCGGCAGCGGGATGGCCGCGCTCGACGCCGCGACGCTGGTGCTGGCGAGCGTCGGCGACAACGTCGTCTGCTCGACGGACACTTACGGCGGGACGACGGCCTATCTCTCTCACACCGCCAAGCGCCGGGGGATCGAGGCCCGGTTCGTCCCGACGCTGGAGTACGACGCCTACGAGGAGGCGATCGACGAGGACACCGCGTACGTCCACCTGGAGACGATCGGCAACCCCTCCCTCGTTACTCCTGACTTCGAGCGCGTCGCCGAGCTCGCACACGAGCGAAACGTCCCGGTCGTCGTCGACAACACGTTCGCGACGCCGGCGCTGTGCAACCCCCTCGAACACGGCGCCGACGTGGTGTGGAACTCGACGACGAAGTGGATCCACGGCTCGGGGACGACGATCGGCGGCGTCCTCGTCGACGGCGGCGACTTCGACTGGGAAGCGGGCGGCTACGAGGAGGTCGCCGGTCCGAACCCGGCGTACCACGACACCGACTTCAGCGAGGACTTCGCCGACGCGCCGTTCGCCGCGGCGGCGCGGTTCCGCTCGCTGCGGAGCCTGGGCAACCAGCAGCACCCCTTCGACGCCTGGCAGACGCTGCAGGGCATCGAGACGCTGCCGATCCGGATGGAGAAACACTGCGAGAACGCCGCGATCGTCGCGGAGTACATGGCCGACCACGACGAGGTCGCCTGGGTGTCGTATCCAGGTCTAGATAGCCACGAGACCCACGAGAACGCGAGCGAGTATCTGGATGGCGGGTACGGCGGCATGATCGCCTTCGGGCTGGAGGGCGGGTTCGAGGCGGGCAAGCGCTTCTGCGAAGAGGCCGAGCTCGCGAGTTTCCTCGCGAACATCGGCGACGCGAAGACGCTGGTGATCCACCCCGCGAGCACGACCCACGGCCAGCTCACGCCCGAGGAACAGGAGGAAGCCGGCGTGACGCCGGATCTCGTCAGGCTCTCCGTGGGGATCGAGGACCCTGCCGACATTCTGGCGGATATCGAGCACGCGATCGACGCTGCCAGCGAGTAACACACAAGAATCATGACACGCCGAGGCTTTAGAACGACCGTGACACGAGCGAACCGGGCGACGAATCCGCCGTCAGAAGCCGAGCGTCGGCGTCGAGCGGCACGGACCGTCGGGGGTGCCCGGCGATGAACGCCGACGCCGGCGTGCTCGATCTGGGCGAGTTCGAGTTCGAGTGCGGCGAGTCGATCCCCCGGCTCGACGTCGCCTACGAGGCCTACGGCGAGTTCGACGGCGAGAATGCGGTGCTGGTCTGTCACGCCCTGACCGGCAGCGCCCACGTCGCCCACCGCCGGCTCGACGACGAGCCGGCCGACGCCCAGCCCACCGGCGGGCAGGCCCACGCCTGGTGGTCCGACATCGTCGGTCCGGGCAAGGCTATCGACACGAAGGAGTACTACGTCGTCTGCGTCAACATCCCCGGATCGTGCTACGGGACGACGGGCCCGTCCAGCGAGAACCCCGAGACGGGCGAGCCGTACGGCGCGGAGTTCCCGCCGGTAACCGTCGCCGACTGGACCCGCGTCCAGCGCCGGGCGCTCGACGCGCTCGGCGTGGGGCGGCTTCACGCGGTCGTCGGCGGCAGCGTCGGCGGGATGAACGTCCTCGACTGGGCGAAGCGCTACCCCGACGACGTGCGCCGGCTCGCGCCGATCGCCACCGCCGGTCGGCTCGACCCCCAGAGCCTCGCGCTGGACGCCATCGCCCGGCGGGCGATCCGCGCCGACCCGAACTGGAACGGGGGGTACTACTACGGCGAGGACCAGGAACCCCCCAGCGAGGGGCTGGCGCTGGCCCGCCAGATCGGCCACGTGATGTACCTCTCGAAGGCGTCGATGTCCCAGAAGTTCGGCCGGCGCGCGGCGGGCCGCGACGCCGGCGGCGAGCAGTTCCCGGCCGACGCCGCGGCGGCGTTTTTCCCCTACCGGGACGTCGAGTCCTACCTCGACTACCAGGCCGAGAAGTTCGTCGACCGGTTCGACGCCAACAGCTACCTCTACCTGACCCGCGCGATGGACAACTACGACCTCGCGTCGGGCTACGAGAGCGACGCCGACGCGCTGGCGGCCTTTACCGGCGAGGCGCTGGTGATGAGCTTCACCGGCGACTGGCACTTCACGACCGAGCAGGCCGAATCGCTTGCCGACGGGTTCCGGGACGCCGACGTCGAGATCGCCCACCACGTCATCGAGTCGGACCACGGCCACGACGCGTTCCTCGTCGAGCCGGACAACGTCGGCCCGCCACTGGCCGACTTCCTCTCGGCCGGCGTCGAGGGCAAGGCCGTCACCGACACCGACGAGGATCCCCGCGAGGACTCCGACTTCGCCCCCGTCCACACGAGTCTGTTTTCGGACTGACGGTCGGCATCGAATCGGTTTTGCCCGTTCGCTGCTAGGCTGTCGCCATGAGCGTTCGCGAGGAGTTCGACGCCTGGGCCGCCGAGGGACGGGACCGCGGGATGGAAGACCGACACTGGCACACCGCCAAGCACGTCCTTTCGCGAATGCCCGTCGAGGCGGGCGACGTCGTGCTCGATCTGGGCTGTGGCAGCGGCTACGCCGGCCGCGCGCTGCGCGAGGCCGCCGGCGCCGGGCGGGCGTACGGCCTCGACGGTTCGCCCGAGATGACGCGCAACGCCCGATCCTACACCGACGACGAGGACGTGGGCTACGTCGTCGGCGACTTCGGATCGTTGCCCTTCGACGAGAACAGCGTCGACCACGTCTTTTCGATGGAGGCGTTCTACTACGCCGCCGACCCCCACGAGACGCTCCGAGAGATCCGGCGGGTGCTCCGGCCCGGCGGGACGTTCTACTGCGCCGTGAACTACTACGAGGAGAACGTCCACTCCCACGAGTGGCAGGAGTTCATCGAGGTCGAGATGACCCGCTGGAGCGCCCGCGAGTACCGCGAGGCGTTCCGCGAGGTCGGCCTGCACGTCGCCGAGCAGGACAACGTCCCCGACCGCGAGACGGAGATCCCGCCAGCGAGCGAGTTCCCCACCGAGGACTGGGAGACGCGCGAGGACATGGTTGAGCGCTACCGCGAGTACGGGACGTTGCTGACCGTCGGCGTCGAGCCCTGACGCGGCCGGTAGGACAGCTTGCGGAACCGCCGATTCCGCGGCGGCGTCGAGATGCCGCTGTACAGACGCCGTTTTCGAGCCAACTGCCTGCTCAGGGCGCTCGCTCGCCCGCCTCGATTACGACGTCGAGCCAGTTCTCCTCGGGCGGCAGCGGGCAGGCGAACGTCTCGCTGAACGCGCAGAACGGCGAGTACGCGAGGTTGAAGTCGACGACGATCTCGTCGCCGTCCGAGAGTTCGCGGTCGGCGTGAAGCTCCATGTACCGACCTTGATGGTAGGTCTGCTGGCCGGTCGTCTTGTCGCGGAACGGGACGAAGTACGCCTCGTCGCCCTGCTGGCGGTACGCCGAGAGCGTCTGTTCGGTCCCGCGAATCTCGAAGGAAAGCGTCGCCTCGCGCAGGTAGCGCACCTCCGGCCCGCCGCCGGTCGAGTCCATCGTGACGCCCTCGGGGTCGTCGTGGACGGTCACGTCGGCGGCGATCCGGTACTCGGGGTCGGGATCGAAGTAGTCGAGCCCGTCGAACTCGTCGCGCTCCTCGGGCGGGATCGGCGACTGGCGGTGCTCGGCGAAGAACTCGTCTTTCTCATCGCGCTGTGCGGTCAGCTCGCGGTGCCACGCGTCGGCGTCGAAGGCGTCGTCGGTCACGAGCGTAGTTGTCGCTCCGGCACCAAAGGCAGTTTGCACTGGCGGCGGGCTCAGCTCACCAGCGCGAGCAACACCGACAGCGTCGCCGTCACGCCCAGCACGAGCCCGGAGATGCCCGCCACCGGACCCATCCCGGCGAGCTGGCCGAGCGCGGCGGCGATCACGCCCAGCAGGACGAGCGTCCCGCCGAACGCGAACGCGACGCCTCGCGGCATCCCGAACTCGTAGCGGAGCAGGCCCCAGACGAGCCCGACCACGGCGAGGAACCCCGCCACCACGATCTGCGCGATCATTCGTTGCCACAATTTACCCCTCATCTCTATTAATTATTTCTACCGTACAACAATTAATTGTATCCTGATTACGAGTTAACTACAGATTACTATCAAGTAGTGACCGATTACTTGCCGCCACCCCTCGCGGCGGACGTGGCTGGCCCCTTCCTATCCGACAACCCTAAACGGGGAGCCGGGAGTAGAACGTGTAGATGCCCGGCTCCTGGCGAGATGTGTTCGGTCACGACGACCCCTACGAGGAGCAGGTCGACGGGATCGAGACCGCGATCGACGCTGCGCGCGACGGCGGGTTCCTGGCGCTCGAAGGCGCCTGCGGCACCGGCAAGACGATGCTGGCGCTCGCGGCGGGGCTCCACCTCGTGCGCGACCCCGACAGCGACTTCGAGCGCGTGCTGGCGCTGACCAGCGTCAAGCAACAGCTCCGGCAGTTCGAGGCCGACGTCGAGCGGATCAACGACGAGCTGCCCGACGACTGGCGCCCGATCTCGGCGCTGACGCTCGTCGGCAAGGCCGACGTCTGCCCCTACAGCCGCGAGGAGGCGGCGGGGATCGACGACTCGACCGTCTACGACCGCTGCGAGGAGTTGCGCGACACCACCCGAGCGCTGACCGGCGACGGTCCCGCCAGCGCGGGCGCGCTCGTCGACGACGCACGGAGCCAGCAGATCGGGCTGGCCGACTCGGGCGCCGATGGTGGTGCGGACTACCTCGAAACCGCCGGGGAGCCCTCGCCGTACCCCACCGGGATGCCGACGCGCGACGACGCCGAGTACTGCCCGTTCTACGCCCGCTATCTCGACGACAAGCCCGAGGACGGCGACGGCGACCCCGCCGAGGCCGTCCCGTTCGATTTCACCGATGCCGGACTGATCGACCCGGAGGAACTGGTCCGCCGGTCGGTCGGCGCGGGCACCTGTCCGCACTCGATGATGGGCGCGATCCTGCCCCACGCCGAGCTGGTGCTGGGGAACTACTATCACGCGTTCGACCCGACGACGACGGGCTCGTTTACCGGCGCCCTGCTCGACGAGTCGACGTTCGTGATCTGCGACGAGGCACACATGCTCGAACCCCGCGTGCGCGACCTGGTGAGCGACACCGTCGCCGACCGATCGCTGCGCGACGCCGAAGCCGAGCTGACGCGAGTTCTGCAGGCGCTGCAGTTCGACGGGAAGGAGGGGACCAGCAGCGCCGACGCCGACCTCGTGCGGGCCGAACTGCAGGAAGCCGAGGTGGCCCGAGACGAACTGGAGACGCTGCGTTCGTTTATCAGGGATCTCCGCGAGGAGCTCGATCGACAGGTCACCGCCCACCTCGAACGCGAGCACCGCGGGTGGAAGAGCGACCTCAACAGCCTGCCCGACGAGGAGATCCCGCTGCGCGACCCGGAGGTGCCCGCGGTCGACGAGATCACCGAGTGGGCCGAGCGGACGGGCTACGACGACCGGGTGTGGAGCCGCGCCGAGACGGTCGGCGCCGTCGTCAAGCGCATCCTCGACGAGGCCGACGACGACGCGAAACAGCGGGCCGCTCCCGGCGTCGGGCGCGTGCTCGGCCGATGGTACCGCGCCGACCACGAGAGCCACTTCCGCGAGATCGAACTCGATCGAACGTGGGACGACGCCGAGCCGCCCGACAGCTGGCGCCGGGCGTACAACGCGCGACTGGCGATCCACAACTGCGTGCCCGGCGACGTCATCGGCGAGCGCCTCGCCGAGTTCGGCGGCGGCGTCCTGATGAGCGCGACGCTCGAACCGCTGGACGTGTTCGCGGAGGTCACCGGCCTCGATCACCTCGAACACGAAGAGGATCGTCCGGTAGTCAGCCGGACCTACGGGCTGACCTTCCCCGCCGCAAATCGCGAGAGCTTCGCGGTCGACGCCCCGAAATTCACCTACGACAACCGGGGTGGCCCCCACGAGGACAATCCCACGCGCCGGGCGTACGCCGACGCGATCCGCGACGTCGCGGAGAGTCCGGGCAACGTGCTCGTCGGGATGCCGAGCTACCGCGAGGCGGAGTGGGCCGCCGAGCGGCTGCGCGACGCCGTCGACAAGCCCGTGCTAATCGACGAGTCCAGCGGCGACGATGCGACGGAAGAACTCAAGAGCGACTTCTTCGCCGGCGGCGGGAAGGTGCTGGTCACGAGCTTGCGGGGCACCCTGACGGAGGGCGTCGACTACCGCGGCGACCGGCTGTCGGCGGCGGTGATCTGCGGCGTCCCGATCGTCGACACCACCTCGCCCCGAACGCGAGCGATCCGGACGGCCTACGACGAGGCGTTCGGCGACGGGTTCGAGTACGCCCTCACGGTGCCCGCCGTCCGCAAGGCCCGGCAGGCGATCGGCCGCGTGATCCGCAGCCCCGACGAGGTCGGCGTCCGCGTGTTCGTCGACGCCCGCTACGCCCGGGACTCCTGGGACAGCGTCCGCGAGTACATCCCCGGCGAGGAGTTCCAACCCGTGAGCACGGACATGCTCTCGCTCGGACTGGAGCGGTTCTGGTCGGGTCGATGACGGTTCATCCGCGCACCGGTCAATCCTCTGTCGGTGATTGTGCACCCGTTGGCTGCCGTCTGGTCACCGACGCGGAAGAACGCCGAACTGATGCCGAACCAGACCCAGCGCATCCAGACCGCCTGTCGGGTCAACGCCGCCGCCAGACCGGTGACGCACATCCCGACGTCAGACGCGATGGCGGCAAACAGCGTCGGTCGGTCCGACCCCACGAGCAGCCCGAGCGCCAGCAGGATCAACGGCGTCGAGAACGTCCACGTGAGATAGCGACCCCACATGACGACGACTCGCCCCGGCCCGCGATGTCGACGACGCCGATCGTAAGCCCGCTTGCGGACCGAAGTAACTGGCCAGCGACACCGCCGAGATGCCGATCGTGGCGACGTAGATCGTCTGTACGCGCGGGTCGTCGACGGCGCGACCCATGTACACGAATAGTATCGTCGCGGTGCCCATCAGTGCGATCATGAACCACAGCGAACTGGACATCGCCGGGTTCGATAGCGTCTCCTCGACTAGCGGGTCGACCTGGGCTGGACGAACCGCGGACACTGGTTAAGTAATCACACTGTCAGTTCAATCCGATAGAAATAGTCCAGATTCACCAACTGCTTGCCGGGCACCTGACAGCCGCCTCCGTTTGTATCGGGCCATACAGCCGTTGTCTTCGCCGTTCGGGTTCGACCCAGAGGAAGTGTACGGGACCGAAAATTCACTCGTCCTGCCGAAGCGAAGGACTCAGATCCGATCCGTTCCGGACCGGGTTCCGGCGCGGACCGCTTGTGTCGTCGGTTTCCTCTCGGGTCTGTATTTCGCCAATCTTACCGATAGTCGATTCGAAGATACTAATGATGAAACTTTTATAGATACGTCGAATAGACAATACGCTCATACTTTGCTGTCTCACAAAATGACCTGTGCATTGGTCGAGATAAACCCATAAAATCATTCGAATAGTCGATTTAACACGATATAAAATTGATTTACTTGGATGAATGGTTATTGAGTGAATGTATATCTGATTTCAGCCGACAGATGCGGAGTGGTGTGTCGACATACACTTCTATAGCGTTATACGGTGGTCTTGCTTTAGCTTTACAATTTGTCCTGTGTTTTACGAATTGACCACATAACACTGAAATATAAGTATAGGGTTTATTATGATACTGCAGTTCTTCTCGCGTAGTATATGAAAATTTACTATTCCGGATCGTCCTGTGACGTGCTGTCTACCTCGCTCGATTCCCCGCGTTTACAACATAATTCGCGTAACGAAGAGCCGGGTGACTCCTCGAGTTCACCGAAGCGGTTCGATCCCCGTGAAAAGAGTTGTCAGCCGGCAAAGCTGGCAGTGGTTTACAGCGATATGATTGTAATGCAACTGTGCGAGCTCCCCGTCAGTCGCACTTCGCGAGAGTCGTCTCTTCTAGGTATGCATATAACCTATTTGTCTTTTCTCTCCCGAACAAACATATATTTGACAACAATAGATGGCCCACGTACACCATTTTGACTGTTGCGACAAAGAATAAAACACAGGTGCAGATATTGATGTTTATGTATGAAGTGACGAATTACGGATCAGTCGTTCGAGACACGATTGTCCGACGACTCGTTCGGGTCGATCTTCGGTGAACGTAGTGTGGCGCCGACGCACCGGTCTCGATCGTCGAGGCGGCTGACGGCTAAAAAAGAAGTCGTCGCGGCGTATCCGCGCGGCGTCGGCTCTCAGCGGTCCTGCGGACGCACGTCGATCTCGAACGTTCGATCCATCACGGTGATCCGGGCGCTCCCGGCGTCGGCGCGGCCCTCGCGCGACCGATCGAACAGTCCGAGCTCGTCCGGATCGATCTCCAGGTCCACGGTCGCACGTTCACCGGGTTCGAGTTCGAGGCGCTCGAACGCCCACAGCTCGCGGACCGGCGTTACGACCGAACTGAACTCGTCCCGGCCGAATACCTGGACGACTTCGCTGCCGTGTCGATCACCGGTGTTGGCCACGGTGGTGCGGACCGTTACGGCGTCGTTCGGAGCGATCGTCTCCTCGGCCAGTTCGATCGACTCGTATTCCAGCGAGGTGTAGCTCAGTCCGTGGCCGAACTCGAACAGCGGATCGTACGACGGCGGGTGTTCGTCGGCGCCGATCGGATGTGGGTGTGGCTTGTGGTTGAAATACGTCGGAAGTGTCTCCGCCGACCGCGGGATCGAGATCGGGAGCCGCCCGCCCGGTTCGGCGTCGCCGAACAGCGTTTCGGCGATCACCTCGCCGCCGACCCTTCCGGGGTAGTACGCCATGAGGATCGACGACACTTCCTCTGCCAGCCACTCGACGGCCAGCGGTCGACCGGAGACGAGAACCGCGACGATGGGGGTCCCCGTCTCCGAGATCGCTTCGACGAGTTCGCGCTGCGCGTCGGGGAGCGAAAGTTCGCCGCGCGTCGGGAACTCTCCGGTCTTGCCGGTTGTTTCCGCGGACGGGCCGAACTCGTGGAGGTACCAGTCCTCACCGAGCGCGACCACGGCGACGTCCGCCTCGGCCGCGCGCTCGGCGGCGGCACCGACGTCGGCAGCCTCGGCGATCCCGCTGCCGGACTCGTAGCTGACGTTCGTCTCCTCGTCCACGGCGTCGGCGATGCCTTGGCGGATCGTCGTCCCGGGCACGCCGGCGTCCGCGTTGCAACTCCAGCCACCGTTCTGGTGCACGATTTCGTCGGCGTTCGGGCCGGTCACGAACACTTCGTCGACGCCGGATTCCAGCGGAAGCAGGTCTCCGTCGTTCTGCAGCAGTGTGAGCGATTTCCGAACGACCTCCCGCGCAGTGTCGAGATGGTCGGGGGCACCCAGCAGATCGTGGGCTTCACCGTCGGGGTACGGGTTCTCGAAGAGCCCGAGCGCGAACTTCGCTCGCAGCACTCGTCGTGCGCTGTCCTCGATCAGCTGTTCGGATAGCTCACCCCGCTCGGCCAGCTCCTGAACGTGCTTGGCGTGGTTGCCGCCGGCGACCGAGCCGATATCGAGCCCCGCGAAGTGCGTCTGTCGCGCCGCCTCGACCGGTCCGCCCGCAGTGCGGTGTTCCTCGTGCAACTGGGTGATCCCGTTCCAGTCCGAGACGACGACGCCGTCGAAGCCCAGTTCCTCCCGGAGCAGTCCGGTCAGGAACCTGTGTGATCCGTGGGCCGGTTCGCCGTCGATCGAGTTGTAGCACGGCATGACGCTGCCGACTCCCGCTTCGAGCGCCGCCTCGAACGGCGGGAGCAGCATGTTCCGGAGCGTATGGGTGGAGACGTCGACCGGCGCGGCGTCCTCGCCGCGCGTGGGCGCTCCGTAGGCCGGGAAGTGCTTCGCCGTCGCGAGCACGGAGTTCTCGTCGAGCTCTTCGCCCTGGTAGCCGCGGACCTCACTGGCTGCCAGCTTGCCGACGAGAAACGGGCTCTCGCCGAACGTCTCTCCGGTTCGTCCCCACCGCGGATCGCGAACCACGTCGCACGTCGGACTGTAGTTCTGGGCGGCCCCGGTCGCCCGCATTTCCGCCGCGGTGATCTCGGCGGTCCGTTCGAGGAGATCCGGACTCCACGTCGCCGCCGCCCCGAGATTGCTCGGGAAGACGGTCGATTCTTTGATGTAGGCGTGGCCGTGGATCGCGTCGGCGGCGAACAGCAGCGGGATGCCGAGGCGCGTCTCCTCGACGGCGTGTGTCTGCAGTCGGCGCGCGGCGTCGACGGCGGCGGCGGCTGATTCGTTGGGCGAACCGCCCCAGCCGAAGGGAGCGACGGAGCCCACGTGATACTCTTCGATTTCGTCGATGACGTCGTCGACTTCGTGCGGTCCGTCGTCGAGTACTCCGACGTACGACCCGGCGAGCTGGCCGATCTTCTCCTCCAGCGTCATCCGGTCGAGCAGGTCTGACACGCGTTCTTCGATCGGCAGCGACGGATCTAGGTACGGCTCGCTGGCTTCTGTGCTCGTCATGTCTCTGATTATCTGGGGAGGTAGTTAATAAGTGTATCCCTAGCTGACCAGTCAGCGTTCCGCCGGGCGCCCGCAGCGAACGTCGCGAGGGGGTCCGCTCCCGCGCGCACGACGCATGATACAATTATGAAAATTGCAATTCGTTATGAATTCCGGAAATTATTTACAAGGGGACGATCAACTGCTGATAGCGCAATGCAACCAGACAGCGTGCTACCCACGGACGTAGAGGCATCACGACGCCGATTCCTGCAACTCGCCGGGGCGACGGGAGCGGCGGGGATCGCGGGCTGCTTCGGCGGCGGCGACGACGGCAACCCGACCAGAGAGGGGATCACCGGCGACGAGCCGATGACCGACCGCACGTTCACCGCGCCGACGTCGGTGCTTCCCGACGACATGCAGTGGAACGCCGCGAACGACTCAAACTACCCCGATCGTCCGGGGTTCGTGGTCTTTGACCAGCTGGTGTATTTCCGGGCGACGACCGGCAAGTTTGTCGAGGGCGCGCTCGCCGACTGGGAGGTCGGCGACGACACGGCGACTCTGACACTCCAGGACGGCCTGACCTGGCACAACGGCGACGACGCCACCGCGGAGGACCTCGTCCGAAAGCTGCACATCTCGCTATACGACAACCACCCGATCGGGAACTTCACCTCGGTCGAAAACGTCACGGCCGCCGGCGACAAGACCGTCGAGGTCGGGCTCGAAGCCGACGTCTCCGAGCCCATCTTCCTCAACTCGATCCAGAACATGGAACTGGACATGCCGGGCGAGCAGTACGACGACATCCTCATCGAACTGGAGAACGACTCCGAATCGACGGCGCTGGCGGACTTCGCGCCCAAGGAGCCGATCGGCACCGGCCCGTTCAAGTTCGATAGTTCCGGCGAACAGGAACTCGTCACCACGAAGTTCGAGGACTACCACTGGGCGGACAACATCAACTTCGCCGAGTACCGGTTCAAGTTCATCGACGGGAACGAGCAGGCCTGGCAGGCGATCCGCGGCGGGACCGTCGACGCCTTGCACAACATCTTCACGTCGCCGGACATCATGGCGTCGTTCCCCGACCACGTCGTGGAGATGCAACAGCCCGCCAACTGGGGGCTATCGATCGCGTTCGACCACGACCACAAGCACTTCGGCCAGCGCGAGGTGCGGAAGGCGATCGCGCACACCATCGACCGCGAGATCGTCGCGGAGAACTCGGCCGGCGGCGGCGACGCGAAGGCGCCCGTGAAAACGCCGACAGGCATCGTCGGGAACTTCGACGATTCGGCGAATAGCTGGCTCGACAACCCCAACGCGTTCGAGAACTACTCCGGACAGAACACCGAACGGGCCGCCGAACTGCTCGAGTCCGCCGGCTTCTCGAAGGAGGGCGGCACCTGGGTTGACGAAGACGGCGAGACGCTCTCCTTCGAGTTCAAGGTGCCCGCCGCCTGGAACGAGTGGGTCGACGCGGCGATCACGTTCAACCAGCACCTCCAGGACTTCGGCATCGAGACCAACCTCATCACCCGGGACGACGGCGTCTACTTCGGTAACGACCTCTACGGCGATACCGGCTTCGACGCGGCTGGATTCTGGTGGTCCAACGGTTGGACGTACCCCTACCACACGCTCAACTGGAATCTCAACAGCTGGGACGCCCGAAACGTCTACAACTACTCCGAATCGGTCGACGTCCCGCCGATCGGTCAGCCCGACGGGGAGACCGAGACGGTCGATCTCGCGCCGGAATTCGAGGCGCTCGTCGGCATGGACGCGGAGGGCGATGCGGCCCGACAGAAGATCAACGAGCTGGCGTGGGTCTTCAACTACGACCTCCCGCAGCTTCCGATCCAGGAGAAGGTCGATCAGGGCTTTATCTCCACCAAGAACTTCAAAGTCGTCGACGACACCGACCCGGACGCGTCCGTCAAGTACGCGACTACGTACCTTCCCCGCGTCGGGAAGCTCGTCGCGAAAGCCGAAGAATAGTCTTTGCGAGCCGAACACAACATGCAACGATACTATCTCGAACGTACGCTCCAGGCGGTCGTCACGGTCGTGTCAGTGATGAGTCTCGCGTTCTTCCTTCTCCGCTTGATGCCCGGGAATCCCGCGGACGCCTATCGCGCCGAACTCATCCAGAACAACCCACAGATGAGCCAGGCCGAGATCGACCACCGCGTCGAGCAAAAGCTCAACGTGCTCCCGGACGCGCCGCTCCACGAGCAGTACCTCAACTACGTGACGGGGCTGCTCAGCGGTGATCTGGGCGAGTCGATCAACGAGGGCGTTCCGGTCTCGGAGATCATCGCTGAGGCGCTCCCTTGGACGATATTTACGATGTCGATCGCTCTGCTACTCTCGTTCGTGATCGGCATCTCGCTCGGTGCAGTGATGGCCTACAAGGAGGGAAGCTACTTCGACAACGGGTTCTCCGTGACGTCGATCCTGTTCAATTCGATCCCGAACTACATCGTCGGCATCCTGTTGATCTGGTTCCTCGGCTACCGGTTCAAGCTGTTCCCCACCGGGGGACGGTACTCGACGGAGATGGACCCAACCCTGGGGTTACTGGAACCGATACAGACGGTCGCCTTCCTCGGCGACGCGCTCTGGCACGCGGCGCTGCTGATCCTGTCGTACACGTTCGTCGCGGCCGGAGGCTGGGCGCTACGGATGCGGGGCAACAGCATCCAGGTGCTCGGCGAAGACTACCTGCGGGTCGCGCGACTCCGCGGGCTCTCGGAGCGGCGGATCGCGACCCGGTACGTCGGCCGCAACGCGGTGTTGCCGCTGTACACGGCGCTGTTGATCGCGATCGGCTTCGCGCTCGGCGGCAGCGTCATCCTCGAACAGGTGTTCACCTACCCCGGCGTAGGCTACTACATGATCGAGGGGCTGGAGGCTCGCGACTACCCGCTCATGATGGGCGTGTTTCTCGTGATGACGATCGCAGTCGTGCTCGGCGTCTACGTCGCCGACCTCACGTACGGACTCATCGACCCGCGCGCGCAGACACGGGGAGGTGAGCACTGATGAGCGAACGCACCGAGTCGCTCCACGGAATCGACGACGGCGAGGCTTTCGAGGCCGTCTCCGACGCCACGATGAGTCGGCAGGAGCGCTACCGGCGCCTGTTCGACCGCTGGATCCTCGCTCCGGGTCGGATCATCTGGGACGACCTCCGCGCACGCATCGGCGCATCGATCATCCTGCTGTACGTGCTCGTCGGCCTCTTCGGGCCGAAGCTGTACAAGACACCGCGGGTCAATCAGGGGCCGCGATCGGTCGCACCGCTCTCCGAGGGACTGACCTACCCCCTCGGAACTGACAACCTCGGCCGGGATATCCTCGCCCAGCTCATCCACGCGACGCCGTCGATGCTGCAGATGATCACGGCCGGCGGCCTGTTCGTGACGATCATGGGTGTGGCCGTCGGGACGACCGCGGGCTACGCCGGTGGGCGAACCGACCGGGTCCTCTCGCTGATCACGGACATCGTGATGACCATCCCCGGGCTCCCACTCATCGTCATCCTGGCCGCGCTGCTCGCGCCCCAGAACCCGATCGTCACCGGCCTCATCCTGACGGTCAACGTCTGGGCCGGTCTCGCGCGGGAGATCCGATCGCAGGTCCTCTCGATCAGCCGCCACTCCTACGTGGAGGCGTCGAAAGCGATGGGGCTCTCGACCCCGACGATCATCGTCAAAGACATCCTTCCGAACATCATGCCCTACGTACTCATCACGTTCGTCAACGCGGCGAGACAGGTCATCTTCGCATCGATCGGGCTGTACTTCCTGGGCGTGTTGCCCTACGACAGCGTCGTCAACTGGGGCGTCATGATCGACCAGGCGGTCAGCGGCGGTGCGATGCACGTCATGTCGATGGCCCATTGGTTGATCGCGCCGCTGGCGACGATCACGCTCCTGTCGTTCGGGCTGATCCTGTTCTCGCAGGGCACCGACCGGATGTTCAACCCGCGCGTTCGCGCCCGTCACTCCACGACGACCGGCTCCGACGACGAGCCGACGGATGACGACGCGGCGGCGACGACCGGAGGTGTCGTCCGATGAGCGGCCGCGCAGACGCGGCCTCCGTCCCGAAGACCGACACCGAGTCCGAGGTCGTCCTCAGCTGTCGGGATCTCTCCGTCGAGTTCCGGATGGATCGCGGCACCTCGCGGGTCCTCAACGGACTTGATATCGATATCGAGCGCAACGAGATCATCGGTGTCGTCGGCGAGTCCGGCTCCGGGAAGTCGATGTTCGCGTCCGCGTTGCTCGACGCCGTCGTCGAGCCGGGCGTCACCTCGGGTGAGATCACCTACCGACCGTCGGAGGGCGAGCCAGTCGACGTGCTGGACCTCTCGGACGATCGACTCCGGCAGCTGCGCTGGGAGGAGATCTCGATGGTGTTCCAGGGCGCGCTCTCGTCGTTCAACCCGACGCTGAAGCTCCGCGGCCACTTCGTCGAGACGCTCGAAGCTCACGACTACGACGTCGAGGCCGGGCTGGAGCGAACGCGGGAACTGCTCTCTGATCTCTACCTCGATCCCGACCGCGTGCTCGACAGCTACCCGCACGAACTCTCCGGCGGGATGAAACAGCGCGCGCTGATCGCGCTCTCGCTCGTCCTCGAACCGGAGGTACTCGTGATGGACGAGCCGACCGCCGCGCTCGACTTGCTGATGCAGCGGTCGATCGTCAGCCTGCTCTCGGACCTCCGGGACAAGTACGACCTGACGATGGTGTTCATCACCCACGACCTGCCGCTCGTGACGAAACTCGCCGACCGCATCGGCGTCCTGTACGCGTTCGAGCTCGCGGAGGTCGGCAGTACCGAGGAGATCCTCAGCGATCCGAAACACCCCTACACGCGGGCGCTGCTGAACTCGACGCCCGATATCGACTCGCCACTCGAGGAGATGCGCCCGATCGAAGGGGCGGCGCCCGATCCGGTCAACGTCCCGTCGGGCTGTCCGTACCACGAGCGCTGTCCCATGGCGACGGAGGACTGCGCGACGATCAAGCCCGACATGGAGGCGGCCAGCGCGACCCACGACGTCGCCTGCCACCACTGGGAGCGCGTCGACGACGAGATCGATCTGACCACGGAGGTGGATCGATGAGCGCCGACGATCCAGTCGTTTCGATGCGGGACATCGACGTCCACTTCCAGGACGACGGCGGCGTCAACCCCTTCGCCGATCCGGAGACGGTGCGGGCCGTCGACGGCGTCGACCTCGACATCCCCGAGAACGACGTGGTCGCGATCGTCGGCGAGTCGGGAAGCGGGAAGACGACGCTCGGCAAGGCCGCTGTCGGCCTCCAGCAGCCCACCGGAGGCACCGTCAGCTTCCGCGGGCAGGACATCTGGACGGCGAAGAAGCGATTCTCGAACCCGTCGATCCCCTACTCGGAGATTCGGCGGTCGCTCCAGATCATCCACCAGGATCCCGGGAGTTCGCTGAACCCTCACCAGACCGTCGAGGCGTCGCTCGCCGCGCCACTGAAGAAGTACGAGTCGGAACTGGGGCCGGAGGACCGCGAGGCGCGCATTCTCGCGATGCTGGAGCGCGTCGGGATGACGCCGCCTCACGACTACGCGCAGCGGTATCCCCACCAGCTTTCCGGCGGCGAGAAACAGCGCGTCGCGCTGATCCGGGCGCTGCTGATGAACCCGGACCTGATCCTCGCCGACGAGGCCGTCAGCGCGCTGGACGTCTCGCTGCGCGTCGAGGTGATGGATCTGATGCTGGACCTGCAGGACCAGTTCGACACGTCGTTCCTGTTCATCTCGCACGATCTCTCGAACGCCCGGTACCTGGCCGAGCACGCCGACGGTCGACTCGGCGTGATGTACCTCGGCGAGCTCGTCGAACTCGGCGACGCGGAGGAGGTCCTCCGCAATCCGCAGCACCCCTACACGAAGGTGTTGAAGTGGGCGACGCCGTCGCTCAGCCCGGACGAGGGCGCGGCGGAGCCGCCGGTCCGAGAGATCGACATTCCCGATCCGGTCGATCCGCCCTCGGGCTGCCGATTCCACACGCGGTGCCCGTACGCGACGGAGCACTGCAAGGAAGCGACGCCCGAACAGCACTCGATCGGCGCGGCCGCTCACCAGGCGTCTTGCTTCCGCCTCGACGACGCAAGCGACTACTGGCACAGCGAGCCGCTTGAGGGCGCCAGTCTGGACGCCGACGAGCGGTAACCGTCACCCGGCGTCTGACGGTCCGTCGCCGCGCTTTTTGCCTGAGTATCGACGTAGCGTGGCTGGGAATTCCTCGACGATGGTTTTCGCATCTTTTCGATCGTCTGTGTACCCACAAGAGTGAGTGATCCGCCGATCTCCCGTCTAAAAATAGCAATGTTCATAATGAACAATCCTGTGCGATATGGTGTGTCACAGTCTCCGGCGTGATCCGACTGTCTCTCGGCATCGCGGTTCGGACCGTCCGAACCGGCCGAGTATGGTAATCTCCACCACCGACCGGGGCATCGTCCCTTCGTCGGACGAAGGGTGAACCCAGGGTGGATCGTCACGACGGATCACACGGAGGCGTGGCCGAAAATACCAGACGAAACCATGACCGAAGATAACTCGAATTTCGATGCGTGTGAGCTATCGCGGCGAAACTTCGTCGCGACGACAGCACTCCTGGGCGGACTCGGCGGATCGCTACCGGCGATCGCAAGCGCGTCGAGCGACGTCGTCCAGGTCGGGAACGGCAGTTACACGACGTCACTACCCGCCGGAATGGAGGAACCGCCGGAGTCCGTCTCCGTGACCTCGAACGTGGACGGCCCCATCGACTCGAACAACTGGTGGAGCAGCCTCCTCTGGGAGGACTACTCGGAGAACCTGTTCGTCCACCCGGTGTACACCCAGGCGACTGATGGGGGTCTCGACGTCGGGTATCCCACCAATTGGACGTTCACCCGCGAGGGTAAACTGGATCAGGTCGTCGCGATGATGGACCCGGTAACCGATCTCACGATCGGCCACACCGGTGGGACGTTCGCCGATGCCCGAGTCGACGACTGGGGCGACTGGTCGGTGAGTGCGGTCTGGGGCGACGGGACGTCGACGACGCTTCGAGTGACGATGGCCCAGGGGTCGCCGTTCGTCTACTGCGAGTACGGGGGCGGTGGTGCCGAACTGTCGTTCCCGAGTGCCCCCGAGGTCGACGTCGACGGAAACGTCCTGCGCGTGGTGAGCAATGGCAACGTCTACGGCCTGTTCGCGCCCGAGGGAGCGTCCTGGGACGGTATCGGTTCCGACACCCTGACGAGCGATCTCGCCGGCGAGGGCTACCTTTCGGTCGCCCTCTTGCCGGACACCTCCGCCGACGCCCTTTCGACGTACGCTGACTACGCGTACAACCGGATCGTCGATACGCGAGTCGACTGGACGTACGATCAGAGCAACGCGTCGGTCGAGTCGACGTTCACCTTCGAAACCGTCGATCGCCCCGAAAGCGGTGCGAGTGGGGTGCTGACGACGCTGTACCCCCATCAGTGGAAGTACACCGACGCGGCGACGGAGGCGTGGAGTTTCAGGACTCAGCGAGGCGAACAGAAGGTGATCACTGGGTCATCGTTCACGATCACCTACGATTATCGCGGCCTGCTGCCGTATCTCCCGGACGTCGGCAACTACGATTCGACAGCGCTCGAGAGCTACGTTCAGGAGGTCGCCAACGAGGACCAGTTGATCCGCCCCGGGTCGGAGGATCCCGGAGACGACACCTACTGGACGGGGAAGAACTACGAGCGTCTCACGCAACTGCTCCCGATCGCCGATGCGGTTGGAGCGACGACCGCCCGCAACCGGTTCGAGACCGCGTTGCGCGACGACCTCGAAACCTGGCTCGACGCGACCGTTTCGGGCGACACGGACTCCCCGGACGTCTTCTACTACAACGACAACTGGCGATCGATGCTGGGCTACCATCAGAGCCACGGTTCGGCCAGCAACCTCAACGATCACCACTTCCACTACGGATACTTCCTGAAGGGAGCCGCGGCCATCGCAAGAACGGATCCCCAGTGGGCGGACACCGACAACTGGGGCAGCATGATCGAGCACCTGGTTCGAGACTTCGCCGGTTACGACCGTACCGACGATATGTACCCGTTCCTCAGGAACCACGATCCCTACGCGGGCCACTCCTGGGCCAGCGGGAGCGCACAGTTCGAGGAGGGGAACAACCAGGAGTCGTCGTCGGAGTCGTTGAACGCCTACGCGGCGATGATCGAGTGGGGCGAGTACACCGGCAACACCGAACTCAGGGACGCGGGCATCTTCCTGTACACGACGGAACTCCACGCCGTCCAGGAGTACTGGCTCGACATCGACGGAGATAGCCACCCGCCCAACTGGAACCACGACTACTCGGCTTGCGTCTGGGGGAACGGCTACTGGTACAAGACGTGGTGGACGACCGACATCGAAGCGATCCACGGGATCAACTTCATGCCGCTGGACGGCTACTCGCTTCACCTCGGCTGGGACGACGCGTACGCCGAGTCGAACTACCAGGAGATCGTCGAGAAACGCGGCGGGGACGACTTCGACTACTACCCGGATCTCATGTGGATGTTCCGCGCGTTCTCCGACAGCCAGGACGCGCTCGACCTCTGGGCGGCGAACAAGGACGACTACGCCGTCGAGTACGGTATGTCTCGCGCCCAGACGTACTACTGGCTCACCGCCCTCGACGCGACCGGATCGCCGGAACCGTCGATTACTGCCGATCACACCATGTATGCCGTGTTCAGCCGCGACGACGGCACGCTGACCTACGCGGCGTACAACCCGAGCGATTCGGCGATCACGGTGACCTTCTCCGACGGAACGGCGCTCGACGTCCCGGCGAACGACATGGCGGTGACGACTGGCAACGCCGACGGAGAGCTCTCCGCGCCGGAGAATCTCTCCTCACCCTCGAACACTGACACGACTGTCGATCTCGCGTGGGATCACGACGGCGCGAACACCGCCCACTACAACGTGTACGTCGACGGCGCGAAGTACGCCGAATCGATGGACACCGCCGAGACGGTGAGCGGGCTCGACCCCGGTGTCGCCTACGAGTTCGTCGTCACAGCGGAGTCGACCGACGGGATTGAATCCGGCTCGAGTAACACGATCTCGGTGACGACCGACGCGGACGGCGGCGCTACGGCGCCGAGCGTCGACCAGCTCGACGTCTCGGACACGAGCTCGGGGCCGTGGACGCGGTTCGCCGTCGACTGGACCGTCTCCGACTCGGACGGCGACCTGGATCGCGTCGCGATCGAGATGGTCGACCACAGCGGAACCGTCGTGGATTCGGCATCCACGAACGTGAGCGGCGACAACGCCTCGGGATCCGACACCCTCCGCGAGCGGAACGGTGGCGGCGAGTACGACGTCACGCTTACCGTCACCGACGCGGCCGGAAACAGCGCCGCAGAGACTGTGACCATCACCGCGTGAGCGCCGTTCGACAACTCGCGGCGAGGCGGCTTGTGTATCATGTCGGGTGAAACAAATCGACCGAGTGCGGCCGCGTCAGCAGTCCGGTAGGCGCCCGCGCAACGGACGAACTCCCGCACACAGATGGGACGAACTGCGAGGGCGAGTGAACAGCACTTCGACGGTCGTTCCTTAGAACGTGGCCGCCAAACGATCGCGCCTGGGCGTTTAAGTCGTCGCCGCTCGTACGACGGCCGATCAGGCTGCTCGCCGCTGCCGACAGCGGTGCAGTACGTAGCTCGCGCCGAGAAATCCGGCACCGACGAGGACGAAGTCGGCGACGAGCACGGTTCTCGTTCCGGCCGCTTCGGGCTGGAGCCACAGCGCGATCAGCAAGAGCACGAGCAGTACGGCTTCGATCCCCAGCAGCAGGACGACGACGGAACGGTACTGACAGACGGTTTTCCAGAATTGGTCCGAGTAGGAGTCGACCATCGACAGAAGTGTTCGGACGCTTGAACTTGGATCTGCCGGTCGTCGGGGTCGGCGACGCAGCTGAAAGGCGGATTCCCATCCGCCCGCAGCGTAATGCTGCGTATTCAGCTCATGAGAGATAACCCAAGGGCTGCTTCGAGCAACCCACCAGTGTTCTTTCTTCACTATCACTAAAAACCACCGACCCCGGCGCCGTCCGCGTTTGATCGCCCTCGAAGTCGTCACCGCCGCTCGCTTGTTCTGTATATTAACAAGACTGTCGCCGCTGGTTGGATTAGCAAATCATTACTATTATTAAGTATTATGGAAACGAAACGTACGTGAACCGACAGTGGAGTCGCCGCCAGCTTCTGGCGTCGAGTACGGTCACTTCGAGTATCGCGCTCGCCGGTTGTTCGTCCGACAGTGACGAGTCGCCCGGAGAGAACGACGAATCTCCAGCAGGTTCGGGAGCTGACGACATTGTCGCAGTCGGCGAGGGAAGTTATCGGACGACGAGACCGGAACCGGGGGAAGAACCGCCATCGGAGGTGTACGTCGCGGACGAGCGCAGCGACGACCCGATTCCGACAAACGACTGGTGGAGCACGCTCGTCTGGTCGCCGTTCGGCGAGACGCTGTGGAGCCATCCGATCGTCACCGACCCGGAGCCGGCCGGGTTGCGAATCGGTCGACCGAACGAGTGGGAACTGACCGACGAGGGGCCCGCGGGCCCGGAATTCGCTCGCTTCCCACCCGCCTTCGAGATGACTCTTGGCGTCGAAGACGCGCAGTTCGACGAGGCCCTCGTGACCGACTGGGGCGACTGGTCGGTGTCGTTCGCCCTGCGAGGCGAGAGCGTGACGGCCGACATCACGCTCGTCAAGGGGTCGCCGTACGTCTTCGCGGAGGTGGACGGCGGTCCAGCGACGCTATCGTTCGACACTGCCCCCGACGTCTGGGCCGAGGACGGGGCGACGCTCGGCGTGACGGTCGACGGGACACGCTACGGGCTGTTCGCTCCGTCCGGGGCGAGCTGGTCGGTCGTCGGCACCGACACGCTCACGAACGACCTCGGCGACGGCGGCTATCTCTCCGTCGCCGTGCTCCCGCCCTCGACATTACGTGAGTCCGCGCTCGAGACGTTCGCCGAGCACGCCCACGCTCACGTCGTCGACACGACGGTCGACTGGGAATACGACCGCTCGGCGGGCGAAGTCAGGACGACGCATTCGTTCGACACCGAATCAAAGGAGGGCGACGCTTCGAAGACAGTCGCCGGACTGTACCCGCACCAGCACAAGTACACCGACGCGGATCGTCTCGAACACGCGTACCCGTCGCCGCGAGGCCGGATGGAGACGATCGTCGCCGACTCCGTTTCGATCGCGCAGCCGTTCCCCGGGCTTTTGCCGTACCTCCCCGATGTCGGCGGGTTCGACCGGGACCGCCTCCGGTCGTACGTTCGGGCGGAGGCCGACAAGCAGATCGTCCGCGCCCACCCCGAGGGGAACGGCGTCTACTGGCGGGGCAAAAACTACAATCGAGCCGCCGAACTCATTCCCCTCGCTCGCCACGCCGGCGCGGCCGACGCGGCCGACGAGTTCCTCGATGCGCTGCGGTCGGATCTCGAGGCGTGGTTCAGCGCCGAAGACGGAAGCGGAACTCCGGCGAACGCCCGGGTGTTCTACTACAACGACACTTGGGGGACGGTGATCGGCTATCCGGCCGGCTTCGGCGCGACTGAGAACCTGAACGATCACCACTTCCACTACGGTTACTTCGTCGGCGCGGCCGCGACGATTGCGCGGAACGATCCGGATTGGGCCGAGGAATCCGCCTGGGGCGGGATGGTTGACCTGCTCGTCCGCGATTTCGCCTGCCCGGATCGAGACGACGACATGTTCCCGTTCCTCCGGACCTTCGACCCCTACGAGGGGCACCCGTGGGCCGGCGGCGATTCCGGCGGCTTCGCAGCCGGCAACAACCAGGAGTCGAGTTCCGAAGCGATCAACGCGTACGCTGCCCTCTTGGAGTGGGGTGAGTACACCGGCGACGACGAACTGCGCGATCTGGGGGCGTTCCTGTACACCCAGGAAGTGATCGCCGCCCGCGAGTACTGGTTCGACGTCGACGACGAGAACCTCCCGGAACTCGAAGGCTGGCCACACGAGTACGCACCGATGGTGTGGGGGAACGGCTATCACTTCACCACCTGGTGGACCGATAATCCGGAGGCGATCTACGGGATCAACTGGCTGCCGATCGGCGGCCATTCGCTCTATCTCGGGTTCGACGAGGAGTACGCCGATCGAACCTTCGGTCGGTTAGCGGACGCCAGCGAGGGAGCGGAGTTCTCGTACTGGCCCGACCTGATCTGGAAGTACCGGGCGTTCTCCGATCCGGCGGACGCAGCGGCACGCTTCGAGGCGCGCGGCGAGGAGTATCAGGTCGAGTTCGGCGATTCGCGCGCTCACACGTACCACTGGATCAGCACGCTGCGTGCCCTCGGCAGTGCGGAGCAGTCGATCACCGCCGATCACGCGCTCGCGGCCGCCTTCGACAACGAGGGAGAACTGACCTACGTCGCGTACAACACCGGCGACGAACGTCGCACGGTGACGTTCTCCGACAGCACGGAACTGGCCGTGGATCCGGGGGCGATGGAGTCCAGGTGAGCGACGGCGCCACCGGTTCTCGATCTCTCGCGGGAACGAACCGAGGAGGAGATCCACCGACGGTCAGTCGTGTTTCGACGCACCGCTCATCTCCGACGGTTCGTCGTCGACGTTCGCACCGCTGGCGCCGTCCCGAGCGTCGGCGTCGACGTCGCCCGCACTCGTCGGGTCCTCGAACCAGATGTCCTCGAGGACGATCCGAACGGCTTCGATATCCTCGTACACCGCACCCCACCCGCCGACTGCGTACAGCTCTCCGCCGGCTGCGATCTCCAACTGGAGGAATCCGGCCAGTTCCTCGAACGACGGGCGTCCCTCGGACCGGTAGACGCTCGGGTAATCGATCTCCGTGACGGCTCCGGTGATCTCGCAGGGTTCGTTCGTGCTGACCCACGACCCGTCGATCGTTACCAGAACGGTCGCACCGTCCTTCCACAGGGGCGCGACGTCCCGGACGAACTCCTCGAGGGTCATGTACACGTACGGCGGTTCGTCGTCCTCGTATACCGTTTCCCAGAGCGCCCAGACGCCCGTCTGGAAGTACCAGTGAAAAATAAACGAGAGGATGTAGTCGTCTATCAGGACGCCGAACGGCCTGTTCGCCCAGTCGTTCGGCGTGAAACACGTCCGGGTACGGTCGGCGATGAGCAGGAACGGCCCGGGGATCCGGCAGGCGCGGATCTCCGTCACCGTCCCTTCGAGATCGATATCGGCCAGCCGTTCGTCCAGATCGCCCCCGAACACCGCGACCTTCGTCACGACGCCGCGCTCGTGTGCGTCCTCCAGGGCGTTCGTCAGGCTCCGGAACTGGTCGACGGTCGCGGACAGTTCGATGAAGCTCTCTGCGTCCCGTATCAGGTCCCGCGCCCGGTCGACGACCGTCTCCTCGTGCTTGACGACGCTGACTTTGTGGTCGCTCACCGCCGGCCGCTGCCAGCGATTCTCGATCGCGTCCGCGGCCTCGTTCATTCGCTCTCCCCGGGAGCGCAGTTCTCGGAGGACGCCGATCGGCTCTTTGGGGCGAGCGTGGAGTTTGTCCTGGTCGACCGTTTCGATGTAGTCCATCCGCTCGAGAGCGCGAAGCACGTCGTAGATCTGGGAGACCGGAACGGAACACTGCTTTGCGATATCTACCGCCGGCGCCATCCCCTGTTCGAGTAGCGTGATGTACGCGTCGGCCTGATACGACGTCAACCCGGCGTCCTGTAGCGCACTCCCGAGTGGATCCCTGTCCATGCCTCACAACTGGAACAACAACTAATCAGTCTTTTGCAAAGTGAGGTACGGAACGGGACGCCTCCGAAGCCGTCGCGTCCGTCCTCGCGCCGGACGATCGGTCCGATCGACGTGGCGCCGTCACTGGGTTAGCTCGATCCTCTTCGACGACGGCCACACCGGTATCGGTAGCTTTCGTCCGACATTCACCATATTATATGTAGTCTGTAATATATTTGCTGATATCGGCGATCGCGTCCGCCGCGAACTCGGCGGCGATACCCGCTCGGGATAGACCGCCGGTCGGTCTACTCGTCCTCCGTGGCGTCCGATCCCGTCTCCGATCCGACGAACGTGAACATCTCGTCCCCCGAGCCGTCGTCGACCGATTCGCCTTCGGCGCCCGTCTCGTCCACCGCGTCGTCGACCGTCGGTTCGGCTTCGGACGCCGAGTCGTTTCCGTCGTCGAAGCCGCGATCGACGTCGCTCTCGTCGCCGGAGTGCGGCGTCCGTGCTGCGTCGCTCTCGGTTGCATCGCTCGCTGGGATCGACTCGGCGGGCGGACGTTCGCTGCTGCGCCCGCTCGACGTGTCGGTGTCGAAGCGGTCGAGCGCCTCCGAGAGCTGGGACGCCTGTGTGGCCAAGTCCGAAGCCGACCGGGAGACTTCGGTGAGTGCAGTGGTCTGTTCCTCGGCGGCGGCGGCGACGTTCTCGGCTTCGGCGGTGGTTTCCTCGCTGATCGTGGCGGCCTCGTCGACCATCGCGACGACTTCCTGGGTCGAGGCGGCCTGTTGCTGGGTGGCCGCGCTAATCTCCTGAACGCCGGTGTTGGTCTCGTCGGCGTAGCCCGCGACCTCTTCGAGCGCGTCGGCGGCCTCACGTACCGCGTCGGTCTGGGTCGCGATCTCGGCCGACGTTTTGCGAACCTCTTGGGTCGCGGCGTCAGTCTGGTTCTTGACGCCCTCGAGTCTGTCTTCGATGTCTTCGGCGGCGTCTTTGGTGTCGGCGGCCAGTTCCTTGACTTCCTCAGCGACGACGGCGAACCCGTCGCCCGAGTCGCCGCTGTTCGAGCGGGAGGCCTCGATGTTGGCGTTGAGCGCGAGCATGTTGGTCTGCTCGGCGACCTCGGTGATGAACTCCAGCAGCTCGTCGATCTGGGCGACTTCCTCCTGGAGCTGCTCGATCTCTGCGACGGCCTCCTCGCTCTCGGCCTCGATCGAGTTCATCCCCTCGATCGCCTGCTGGGCGGCCTTGCGACCGTCCCGCCCCGTCCGAGCGGTCCGCTGGGCGATGTCGGCGACCTCGTTCGAGGAGGCGGCGATCTGTTCGGTGGTGGTCGAGAGGCCGTCCATTTCGGCGGAAACCGCCTGGAGCGACTCGTTCTGGCGCTCGGCGCCGTCGGAAATCTCCTGGATCGACTCAGTCACCTGTTCGCTGGCCGAGCGGACCTCCTCGCTGGAGGCGGTCACCTGCTCGCTGGCCGTCGCGACCTCGCCCGCGAACGTCTTCAGCCGATCGGTCGTCGCCTCCAGTTCGCCGAGCATCTCATTGAACGTGCGGCCGATCCGGCTCATCGCCTCGTTCTCGCTTTCGGGATCCATACGGACTGTTAGATCTCCCTCGGCGGCCTCGTCCATGACTGTTCGGTACTCGGCCGCCTTGGCCTCGAGGTGCTCGTTCATCTGCTCAGTCTCGGCGCGAGCGGTTTCGGCCGCCTCACGGGCCTGCTGGGCTTCGCTGATCTGTTCGCGCAAGGCGTCGCGCATGTTCGCGAACGCGACGAAGAGTCGGCCGATCTCGTCCTCCCGATGCGTCTCCAGGTTCACCGCCAGATCGCCGTCTTCCATCCGTTCGGCTTGCTCGCGCAACCGCGCTAGCGGCGGCACCGTCTGGCGCCCGAGCACGATTGCGACGGCGCCGAGCGCGACGAGACTGACGATGGCGATCGCCGCGACGTAGCGACCGATCGCGTCGCGCACCGCGAACGCCTGCTCGGTCGAGGCGGCCGTCACGGCCACCCAGTCCGTCCCTTCGACGGGAGCGTACGACAGCACGAGCCCGTCGCGCCGTTCCTGCTCGACCGCTCCCGTCTCGCCGACGGCGGCCAGCAGTTCTCGCTCCCGCCGGTCGCCGAACGATTTGACGGCGCCTTTCTCGTCGCCGAGCACGACGTTCCCGCCCGTATCGAGGATGATCGTCGAATGCCCAGCCTCCGGCTGGTGAAGCGAGCTCACCCTGAATTCGATCGTCCCGACGAGTACGATGACGGCGTCCTCGCCGGGCACTGCTGCAGTGAACGCCATCACTTTGTCCTCCAAGTTAGACGGCTGATACGCGTCCGACGTGCGGATCTCGTCGCCGCGGATACCCTGAACGGCCGCCGTCTCCGCCCAGGGCTCGTCGACGTCGTCTAGGGAACTGCCGTTGAGGGGATTGTACGTGCTCGCGAGCACCGTCTCCGATTCGAGGTCGACGTAGTGAATCGCTCGTACGTCCGTCGACAATCGCTGTCGCTCCGTCACCAGTTGACTGTTCAACCGCTCCCCGCCGTCGCCGCTCACCGACTCCGATCGAGCGACAGATAACGTCTGTATGCGCATTCCCTCGGCCCATTCGCCGAGCGCGTCGGCTTGCATCGTCGCGGACGAATTCAGCGAGTTCTGGGCGTCGCGCTCGACGATATCGCCGGCCTGCACGTAGCCGACGGCGCCGACGGCGGCGATCACCAGAACGACCGCCAGTATCGAAACGACGAACTTCGCCGCGTACCGTCGTTTGATTACGTCCGGCACGACGATCGCCGCAAATCGCCGTCGTATCGCCGCGAACCTGCCGGTCGAACGCTGTCGGTCGTCATCGCCATCTGTGCGCGTCATCGGTTCTCTCCCTCCGGTTTTCGTGTGATCGGCATCTTTCTCGTTGCTCGCATTCGTCTGTCTGGTTGGCGACCCCGCCTCGACGCTCGAACGCCGACGCACGGGTCGCGGGCTGTCTCGCTGGCCGTCTGGGCACTGGGCCGTACGCCAGCGTCGATCTGCTGAAGCAATTCCTCTTCAAATGTAAGCCTGATAAAATCTTCGGCACCTATCGACTCTCGTCCAGCGTACCGATCGCTCCCCCGCCCGAACGTCCGACTGTGGTCCGTCGAACGTCCCTGTAGTTCCCCCTCGTCGGTCGTGCGCCCCGTTTTCCAACAGTCTTCGGGAGCGGTCCTCCGTCGGTCGCTCGTAGGGTGGCACCGACGGCGATAGATAAGAAAGTTGTATGTTCATAATTTCGACTGGGATGTTTATAAATAAGGGGGCGTAGAGGCTTCCAAATCACCAAAATACTCTCATGTAGTACTCTAACAGACAGATATCTTATCTACACTGGCCAGTGGTCTGTGACGTTCTCGAAATCGCTCACTTTCGTTCTATTCCGGCGTCTGATTCTGTAGGCGTTGGTGTCCGTTGGGTGGCTCGGCGCGGTCGCTACGTCAGTGGTTGCCGACTCAGACCCGGCCGTAGGGAACGCCGCATCCGCAAGGTGTTACGGATGTATGCGTGTAAATGAGCGCCCATTCTCTAATACAATACTAGTTGACAGATACTGTAAAAACTATACCTGTTATAATGATAGCTCTGCGATGAGAATAGTCTCACAATACGATTTCTTCTTTCCTATACTTACGATAGATGTAGGAAAATAGTTAGAAATACGCGCTTTTCAGGAGGGGAATGGCGATAATATTGTACCATATTTCTATTTCATGGCGCTAATTGCTTGATGGTGAGCAGATCCACTATTTGGGCGATAGATCACTTCAAAACAGTCAAATACTGTTTTTCGATGAGTCTATTTCGAGAAGCAACAACATGATACATATTTTATAATTTCGCGAACTAGTTGTTCCTATTACACGAATTATCTCGTACAGTCTGCACTTGCGGCGACGAACGGTGATGCCATCGGGGCGGAAACCGACGACATTATATCGATCAATATACCACTGTAGGGCAACGGCTGGTCGAACGCCCGCAGTTCTAACCCCTTCGTTTCAACTGGAGATCGCCCCGATACTACGACTCGACTTTCTTGGTCGCTCCGTCGGTCGAGACCACGTGCACGTCGGTCGGATCGAACGTGACGGTTACCGTTTCGGCGTCGGGTACGTCCTCGAAGCGGGCGACCAGTTCCCGGCCGCGCCACCGTAGCCCGGCGCGAACGGCGCCGCCGAGAAACTCCGTGGTGACGACGTCGGCCCGCAACCGGTTCGCCGCTGCGTCCGCGTAGTCGGCGCCGCTCTCGCTGTCCTCGTCGTCGAGCAACCGGACGGCCTCCGGCCGAACGCAGACCGTCGCACGCTTGGCGTCGACGCGAGGGATCTGGAGGTCGACGCCGTCGACGTCGAGCGTCGAGCGTCCGTTTTCGACCACACTCACCACCCCCTCGAACACGTTGTTGTCGCCGAGAAAGTCCGCGACGAACCGCGTCGCCGGACGCCGATACACGTCGCGCGGCGTCCCGACCTGCTCGACGCGGCCGCGGTTCATCACCGCCAGCCGGTCGCTGATCGCCAGCGCCTCGGACTGGTCGTGGGTGACGTAGACGGTGGTGACGCCCAGCTCCGACTGGATCTCCTGGATCTGGCGCCGGAGTCGTTTGCGCAGCCGGGCGTCGAGCGCGCTCATAGGTTCGTCGAGCAGCAGCAGGTCGGGCCCGGGCGCCAGCGCGCGAGCCAGCGCGACGCGCTGTTGCTGGCCGCCCGAGAGCTCGTCGGGGTCGCGGTCCTCGAACCCCTCCAGATCGACCAGCGAGAGCAGGTCGGCGACGCGCTCGTCGCGGGGTTCGCCGCCCGGCGGGTCCCGAAATCGCAGCCCGTAGGCGACGTTCTCGGCGACGCTCATGTGGGGAAACAGCGCGTAGTTCTGGAAGACGATGCCGACGTCGCGGTCCTCCGGCCGGACGCCGACGACCGACTCGCCGCCGATCAGGACGTCGCCCGCGTCGGGCTCCTCGAAGCCGGCGATCGTCCGGAGCGTCGTCGTCTTGCCGCAGCCCGAGGGGCCGACGAGCGTGAAGAACTCGCCGTCCTTGATCCGGAGGTCGACGCCGTCGAGCGCCCTCGCGTCGCCGTAGCGCTTGGCGACGCCGCATAGTTCGAGATCGCTCATCGGCTCCGACCTCCGATCCCGTCGTCACTCATCGACACCCGCCTCCGTCGGCTCCCATCAGTATCTCCCTCCGACGCGCTCGATCACCACGAAACTGGCGCTCGTTACTGCGAGTAACACGGTCCCCATCGCGGTCGCGGGGCCGAGCGTCCGGTCGCCGAGGTAGCGCTCGACGGCGACCGGCATCGTGTAGGCGTCGCCGCCCTCCGCGAGGATCACCGTCGAGTTGAACTCGCCGATGCTGATCGCCGCGGCGAAGGCGGCGCCCGCGACGACGCCCGCGATCGCGAGCGGGAGTTCCACGTCGAGCAGCGCCCGCGCCCGCGAGGCGCCCAGCGAGCGGGCGGACTCGACGAGCGACCGGTCGACGCCGCCCACGGCGGGCGCGGCGTTGCGCACGACGAAGGGGTACGCCGCGGCGGCGTGGGCGGCGACGATCGCGGCGACGCCGGTGACCTGCAGGCGAAAGCCGCCGGGCAGCGGGACGCCGAAGACGAGCCCGCGGAGCAGGCCGACGCCCAGCACGATGCCGCTGACCGCCAGCGGCGCCGTCGCCAGCGCGTCGAGCAGGACGCCGCCGCGCCCGCCGCGGACGCGACGCACCGCGACGACGACGCCGGTCGGCACGGCGATCGCGAGCGTCGCCCCCGCAAATAGCAGCGAGTTGCGCACCGCGGGCCACGGCTTCACCTGGAACGCGGCGCCCTCGGCCTGCCTGTCTATCAGGAACGCGTAGTACCGCAGCGTCAGCCCGCTTGGCCCGGTGATGCTCTCGACGATCATGCTCGCGATCGGTCCGACGAACACGACGGCGACGACGAGGCCGTACGCGAGGATCGCGAGCCGGCTCGGCTGGACCAGCGCCCGCAACGAGGGAACCAGCGGCGTCCGCTCGCTCGGCGTCGGCGTCCTGCCCGCGCCGTAGCGCCGCGCCTCGAAGCGCAGGTAGATCGCCAGCACCGCGACCGCGATCGCCGTCTCGACGACCGCCAGCGCCGCGGCGCCCGCCAGATCGAGCTGGCGGATCCGGCTGTAGATCCACACCTCGACGGTCGCCAGCTCCAGCCCGCCGAGCGCGAGCACGATCGGAAATGTTCGGAACGTGAAGACGAACGTGAGGACGGCTCCGGCCAGCACCGCCGGCGCGATCTGGGGGACGATCACGTCGAGGAAGGCGCGGCGTCGACTCGCGCCGAGGCTCCGGGCGGTCTCGACGGTGCGGGCGTCGACGCTCTCCCAGGCCGCCGTCGCCAGCCGGGCGACCAGCGGCGCGTTGTAGAACGCGTGGGCGAGCAGGATCACCTCCAGTGAGAACAGGATGTCGATCGGGCCCAGGCCGACGAGTCCGAGCAGCCGGTTGAACGGCCCGCCGGCGCTGAACATCGCGAAGAAGCCGACCGCGACCATGATCCCCGGCAGCACGAACGGCAGGATCGTCAGCGAGCGCAGCAGGTCCCGGCCGGGGAACTCGAAGCGCGCGAGCACGTACGCGCCGGGCAGTCCGAGCGCGACGCTGGCGACCGTCGAGAGGAGCGCCTGATAGGCCGTGAAGCCGATCAGCCCGAACGTCGGGACGGGGAAGCCGCTCCGCGCCCAGCCCGCGAGCCCCCGGAGGTGCTCGCCGACTGCGAGCGGGCGAGCAAATATCTCGGCGAGGGCGCCGACGTAGAACGGGTCCGTCAGGACGCCGCGGATCGGCGCCGCGGAGAGGGTGCCGTCGACGAGCACCGCCTCGGCGAACACGATCGCCGCGGGGAAGACGAACACGACCGCGAGCACGGCGACCGCGACGCCGGTGGCCAGCGACAGCGAGCGGCGGAGCAGCCACCGGCGCGCTCCGCGCGTCGCCGTGATCAGCGCGCCGCCTCGGCTCGCCATGCTATCCGGCGATCTCTCGCGCCCAGTCCTCGACCCAGCCGTCGAGGTTCCCCTGCAGATCCTCGTAGCCGTAGAAGACGGTCTCGGGCGGCTCGTGGGCGTACTGGTCGAACTCCTCGTTCAGGTCGGCGTCGGTGGTCGCGGGGAACTGGACGTTCAGCGTCGCGATCTGTCCCTGCGCCGCCGGCGAGAGGACGAAGTCGAAGAACTCGTGGGCCAGCTCCGACCGCTCGGAGTCGGCGAACACGCCCATCCCTTCGGGGTTGGCGTAGCCCTGATCTTCGAGGAAGCCCAGCTGGTGGCGCGACATGTCGAGCCCGTCGCGGTTCGCGTACACCTGGTCGGTCGAGTAGGAGACGACCATCGGCCGTTCGCCCTCGCTGTAGGCGCTGTAGGAGTCCCACCACGACCCGAGGATCCGGACGTCGTTGTCCTGCAGGTCCCGCCAGTAGTCGAGGTAGCCGTCTTCGCCGAACTGGTTGATCGTCCACAGCAGGAACGCCTGTCCGGGGTCGCTCTGCTGGGCGTTCTGGGCCAGCAGCGTCCCCTCGTAGGCCGGGTCGAGCAGCTGATCGAACGTCTCGGGGCCCGAGACCTCGCCTTCGTCGTACACGAGGCTGATGTAGCCGGTGTCGTAGGGGAGCAGGCGCCCCTCCGGGTCGAACTCCAGTTCCGACTTGACGCTGTCGGCGTTCCCGACGCTGCCCCGGTCGAGATCCTGGAACAGCGAGTCCTCCAGTTGCTCGTCGGCCCGGATGAGGTCGTCGACGTTGACGCCGAGGTAGACGTCGGCGTCGAACTCGACGCCCTCGCGGGCGCGCTGGACGTAGTGGTTCAGTCCGCTGTCGGGGTTCGTCCACTCGATCGTGACGTCCTCGTGTTCGCTCTCGAATCGGTCCTTGAGCCACGTCGCGGGCGCGTCGAGCGAGCTCTGGGACTCGACGAACGAGTCGTAGGTGGCGACCGTGAGCGTTCCCTCGTCGGAGCCGGAACTGCCGGGGCTGGCGATACAGCCCGACAGTCCGATTCCCGCCGCGCCGCCGACCGTCGCGAGATACTGTCGTCGTTTCATTACTCGGTGTTTTCGCCGAGTAATGATAAGGGGTGCGGTCTACAGCGGCGTCTCGACGCCGGAGATCAGAAATGGTCGCGATCGGGACTCCTCTCCCGCTACTCTTTACCCGCTACTCCTCGCCTTGCTCGACCGGCCCGCTCGCGTCGGTCCATTCAGTAAAACTCCCCTCGTAGAACTCGACCGTTTCGTAGCCCAGATGCGAGAGCACGGCGTACGTGTGGCTGATCCGCCGGGCGGTGTTGCAGTACAGCACGATCCGGCGGTCGGGCGTGACGCCCCGGTCTTCGAGGATCGCGCGGATCTCGTCCTCGGGTTTGAGCCCGCGCGTCTCGTCGTCGACGAGCTCCTTCCAGTCCAGCCGGACGGCGCCGGGGATGTGGCCCTCCGCGAACTCCTCGGCGCGGCGCGTGTCGACGAGCACGGCCTCGGGATCGTCCATCGCGGCCTCGACGGTCGCCGTGTCGATCAGCGGTGTCGACGACGGCTCGGTCACGACGTAGTCGGTCGGCTCAATCTCGGGCGCGTCGCCGGTGGTCTCGTACTCGCGGTTCCAGGCGCTGTAGTCGCCGTCGAGCAGGTACAGCTCCTCGTGGCCGTAGCACAGCGCGGTGACGAGAAAGCGCGCGGCGAACACGCCGTGCGTGTCGTCGTAGGCGACGATCGGATCCTCGGGAGCGATGCCGGCCTCGCTCAGCAGCTCGGCGAACCGATCGGCGCCGGGCAGCATGCCGGCGTCGGCGTCGTCCGTGCTCCGGAACGAGTCGAAGGGTACGTTCACGGCACCCGGCACGTGGCCGATCCCGTCGTACTCCCAGGCGTCGCGCACGTCGACGATCCGCACCTCGTCGGCGTTGGCGTCGAGCCACGCCGGCGACACGAGTTCGATCATTGGCGGCCGTTGTGGTCGAACCTGTATGAACGCGCTGATACGGCCGCGACCGACGACTCGCCGATAGCGGACATACTTGCGGCGACCTCGCTCGCGCCCCGGGCGTCAGGGTCGGAACGGTGCGCAGAGTCTCCCCGTTAAGGGCCGGCGCACAGGCGCTCTCGGAACCAGTGGCAACATTTGTCGGCAATCGCCACGAAAGGCCGTTACTGCCGATGCTGAAGGTACTTTAATACTGGGGCGCATACGGAGGTAATGTATGACTGACTACGCAAAGGACGTGCTCGTCTCGGCCGACTGGGTCAGCGAGCATCTGGACGAGTTCCAGAGCGACGATCCCGAGTATCGACTGGTAGAGGTCGACGTGGACACGGAGGCGTACGACGAGGAACACGCCCCCGGCGCCATCGGCTTCAACTGGGAGACGCAGCTTCAGGACCAGACCACGCGCGACATCCTCGACAAGGACGAGTTCGAGGACCTGCTCGGTAGCCACGGCATCTCCGAGGACTCCACGGTCGTCCTGTACGGCGACAACTCCAACTGGTTCGCCGCCTACACCTACTGGCAGTTCAAGTACTACGGCCACGACGACGTGAAGCTGCTCGACGGCGGCCGCGAGTACTGGCTCGAGAACGACTACGAGACGACCGACGAGGCGCCCGACTTCTCCGCGGTCGACTACGAGGCCTCCGGCCCGCGCGAGTCCATCCGCGCGTACCGCGACGACGTCGAGAACGCGATCGACAAGGGCCTGCCGCTGGTCGACGTCCGCTCGCCCGAGGAGTACTCCGGCGAGGTTCTCGCGCCCCCAGGACTGCAGGAGACCGCCCAGCGCGGCGGCCACATCCCCGGCGCCGAGAACATCTCGTGGGCCGCGGTGACCAACGACGACGGGACGTTCAAGGACCCCGAGGATCTCGAAGAGCTCTACGGCGAGTACGACATCGACGGCGACCAGACGACCGTCGCTTACTGCCGCATCGGCGAGCGCTCCTCGGTCGCCTGGTTCGCGCTCCACGAACTGCTCGGCTACGACGACGCCGTCAACTACGACGGCTCGTGGACCGAGTGGGGCAACCTCGTGGGCGTGCCGATCGAGAAGGGCGAATAAGTCGCTTAGACTTCGCAGTTTTTTGCGTGCCGTATGATCGGTAGCTGTATGCATAGCTATCAGATCGTTCGACGCGAGGTCGGACGTTTATTGATCACGACACGAATGACGAACAGTTCGGCGCGCCGAGAGTTCCCCTTTGCCGCATTTCTCCCCCTGTGACAGTTGAACGGATTGGAGGGTTGACGGTTCGACCGACTCGCCTCGCCTCCGGTGCACTACAATTCGTAACGAAACGTTTCGCTTAAACGTCGTCCCTCTCGACGCCGCGACCCGGGATTGGAATTTATCTCTTCGCCCTAAAGACGATAGAAGCCGGCTTCAGTCGTCATCCGACACTGATCTTGCTGTTGCGTCTATTTCTCGGACACCTCTCCACGTCCGAAGGTGCCACCACCTGACGGTACCTGAGGTACCCGTAGCGGATTGATACCTGCGGTTCCGGTCTTACTCCAATTCCCCGACTGCGAGACGATCGCAAGCCGTTTTATAACAATGTGCGGGGCTGTGGTCGTCTATCACGCCGGGGATCGCGGTATTCCCCGCGCAGAGTGTTTATGAGTTCAGACCGCTCGAACGGAAAATCGACGAACAGTTCGCGGACGATCAAGCGGCGCGACGTGGTGAAAGGTATCGGTGCGACCGCAATCGGGAGTGCAGGGCTCTCGGGCACGTCGTTGGCGGGGTGTAAAGACGAAGGTTGCGAGAAGTGCGACGAGGAAAAAGGCGGTCCGACCCGATACCTGATCGCACATCGCCCACCGGGAAACCCGGACAACTGTCAGGAACTCTGCCTGCCTAAACCCGCTGCGGAAGCGCACCTCGACGAGCATGAGGAGGACAGTTGCGGCCCCTGCGAGGACAGCAATAACTACGAGAAACCTGGGAAAAAGAAAGGGGAACACAAGGACAGGAAGTGATAGAGGACCGAATCGGTACCGGTCCTTCTACACTCGACTGATTCCGCTCGTATGTGGACCGGTCGGCTATCCTCGATGATCAACTCGGCTATTTCAGCCCCGTTGAGATCGGTGTCGCGACCTTTATTTTCCGGCCTTCCGACCCAACAGTCGATGGTCAGGCTTCCGCTGCTTCCGAGCCGATGGCGCTGGGCGTTCGTCGGCGTCGCCGCCGCGGTGATCTTCTACGCGTCGGTGCTGGCGGCGCCGCCCGCCGGTCCGGAGACGGGGCCGATCGGCGTCGACAAGTTCTATCACGCCGGCGGCTACTTCGGGCTCGGGCTGGCGGTCGCGTACGCCGTTCTCGACGCCGAGCGGCCCCTCGCCGTGCGCCTCGCCGTCGTCTTCGCGCTGCCGGTGGTCTACGGCGTCGGCGTGGAGGTCGCCCAGGCGTTCGTCCCGGTGCGCGCGTTCGACCCGATCGACGCGCTGGCGAACGCGGTCGGCGGGGCGCTCGCGGTCGGCGCGTACGCCGTCGTCGAGAAACTCGCGGTCGTTCGCCCGGTGCCGATCGAACGCGGGTAACCGCCTCGCGCCGTTCGCAGGTGGGGCCGGTGACGAGGTGGTGAGGGCAGTGACTGATCGCCCGATGCTGCCGTCGAGCCGTCCGTCCCTCGAGCGTAGGGTCCGAAAGTGGTAGCACCCAGCAATGTCATCACTGATCGCTTACGGAACCGGAATACTCGGAATACAATTATACTTCTATATGTTTCATAATCTGGTTGTCCTTATTTGGGGCCCTGACCGGACAGGATGTCTCTAAATAGCTTATAGATAATATGGGGGGTTTTAGCGGTCTAATATTCCGGTGCAGTCCCAGATCTTCCAATCGCGTTTCTCGTCAGGTCTCCGTTTCTCAGAACGCCCTGAGAATAGCTTTGGACGGGATGATGGCGCGGACGAGTTGTCACTACCGCTCCCGATCGACTATTCTTCTAGTAGTGACATTATCTCTACTATTCCTCACACGTCACTACCTACTTATGAAATCGAAGATGCAATTTATTCTTTGTCGACCGACCCTCTCGAGGACGATCGGCCTCGATCACTCAGCACATCCGATACACTTCGTCCATCCAGGGGTCGTCCTCGTCGACGAGGATCGGCTCCATCACCTCGTCCCAGTCGGCCTGGGCCTCGCTCTCCTCCATGATCTCCCGGATCGCGTCGGGGTCCTCGACTTCCATGTAGCCGAACACGTGTCCGTCCTTCTCGAAAACGCTGTAGGTTTCTAACCCCGCATCGGAGCCGAGATACGCCTCCTCCAGCGCGGTCGAGACGTCTTCGTGTTCCGCTCGGTACTCCTCTCGCTTTCCGTCTTCGATGCGGAGGTGGAATGCGATTCGCTCCATACGAGACCGGGTTGCACGTCAGCCGGCTTAACTCTTCTCCGGGCGCAACTTTAAGGGATATCGCACTACCCTTAGAGTATGATCGATAGCCACACCCACGCGTGGGGCGCGGCCAGCGAGGACCACCCCTGGGTCAACGGACCGCTGCTCGACCTCGTCGACGGGTTCGACGTTCACACGGTGTACACGGCCGACCGGCTCCTGCGGGACATGGACCGAAACGGCGTCGACGAGGCCGTCGTCGTGGGCTACCCCATCTGCGACTGGACGGACAACTGGTACACGCTGCGGGCCGCCGAAGAGTACGACCGGCTCCACGGCATCGTGATGCTCGATCCGTTCGCCGACGACGCCGCCGATCAACTCCGACGCTGTATGAACACCGACGGCGTTCTGGGCGTCCGCCTCGGCGCCGCGTGTCCCTACGATCGGATGTGGGAGACGTTCGATCCGAGCGTCACCTGGCTTCGAGACGCTATCGGGGAAACCGAGTTCTGGGAGGCCGCCGTCGAGACCGACGCCGCTGTGCAGATCCTCTGCGATCACGGCCAGCTCGATCAGGCGCTCGAACTCGTCGAGGCCTACCCCGATCTTGCCTACCTGTTCGATCACTTCGCCCACGCGGACCCGGCGACGCCGACCGAGGAGGGCACGTTCGCGCAGTTCGCGGAACTGGCCGAGTACGACAGCGTCGCCGTCAAAATCTCCGAGATCGCTCACATGTCCGACTCGGCGTTCCCCTACGAGGACATGCACGACCACGTGCGGTGGTTCGTCGAGACGTTCGGCCGCGAACGGGTGATCTGGGGCTCGGACTTCCCGAACGTCAGCGACGTCGCCAGCTACGCCGAGGCGATCAACTGGCTCCGGCAGGTCGACTCGCTGTCGGACACGGACCGCGAGTGGCTCACCGACCAGGCGTTCCGACGCCACGTCGGCCTCGACTGAGTCCAATTGCGCCCTGGATCGGCCGCTCCCGCCTGATTCGGCCGGTCGCGCTGATTACTCGTCTGCTTCTTCGACGGTGTTGACGAGCGTGCCGACGCCCTCGACCTCGACCTCGACGGTCTCGCCGGGGTGGAGCTGGATGTCCTGGAACGTGCCGACGCCCTCCGGCGTCCCCGTGGCGATGACGTCGCCCGGTTCGAGGCGGACGCGCGAGGAGACGAAGGCGACGAGGTCGGCGACCGATCTGATCATCATGCCGGTGTTGTCGTCCTGCATCGTCTCGCCGTCGACGCGCGAGGCGATCTCCAGATCCTGCGGGTCGTCGATCTCGTCGACGGCGACGTAGGGGCCGACCGGCGTCGTCCGCTCCATCGCCTTGCCCGAGAACCAGTCGAGCATGTCGTCGTCGCCGACCTGCAGCCCGAGCTGGAGATCCCGCGCGGACGTGTCGTTGAGGATCGTGTAGCCGGCGACGTGGTCCAGCGCGTCCTCGGGCTCGACGTGGCGGGCCGGCTCGCCGATCACCGCGGCGAGTTCGGCCTCGTAGTCGATCTCCTCGGTCACGCGGGTGTGATACGAGATCGGCTCGCCGTGGCCCACGAGCGTCCGCGGGAGCTTCAGGAACACCAGCGGCCACTCGGGGACTTCGATGTCGGATTCCTCGGCGTGGGCCTCGTAGTTCAGCGCCGCGCAGAACACCGTGTTCTCGCGGGTGGTCGGCGGCAGGTGCGTGATCGACTCGCGGTCGAACGTCTCGCCTTCGACATCGGCGGCGTCCTCGGGCCGCGACACGGCGTCCTGGAAGTCCTCGAACTCGTCGGTGACGTCCCGGACGACGTCGTCCTCGAAAACTCCGATACGTGCTTGTCCGTCTGTTTTGAAGCGTCCAATACGCATGTTCGTCTACTCTCTGCCCCGTGGCTTTAGAGTTTCCGTTCGGCGCCATCTTCACGATGCTCCGACCTCGCCGCCTGCTTCGCTTCGATCACCCCTTGAGGTAGCCCCCGTCGACGGCGATCGACTCGCCGGTGACCCACTCGCCCTCCTCGGAGAGAAGCCACACCGCCGCGTGGCCGATCTCCTCGGGCTTGCCGATCCGATCGAGGACGTGCTCGTCGATCGTCTCGGCCAGCAGTTCGTCCTCGGTGGCGTCCGACTCTGCGGCGCGCTCTTCGAGCCACTGCTGGACCATCGGCGTGTCGATCGTCCCCGGCTTGATCGAGTTGGCGGTGATGCCGTGCTCCGCCAGCTCCTTGGCGAGGACGGTCGTGAACGTGACGACCGCCGCCTTGGAGGCGCCGTAGGCGCCCTGGCCCTGAAACGGCCGATCGGCGCCGACGGAGGCGACGTTGACGATGCTCCCGGCCGTCTCGGTCTCGATCATCCGCTCGGCGACGCGCTTCGAGACGAGGAACGTCCCCTTCGCGTTGACGTCGAAGTGGCGGTCCCACTCGGCTTCGGTCGTCTCCAGGATCGAGATGGACTGCTGGACGCCGGCGTTGTTCACGAGCCCGTCGATCGGCCCGAGTGCCGATTCGGCCGCCGCGACGGCGTCGTCGACGGCCGTGGCGTCGGTGACGTCGACCTCGTGGACGGACGCCGCACCGCCGACTTCGCGCACTTCGGCGGCCGTCTCCTCGGCGACCGAGGGCCGCAGATCGAAGATCGAGACGTCCGCGCCCGAGCGTGCGCACCGCGTGGCGATGCCGCGCCCGATGCCTCTCGCTCCGCCGGTCACGACGACGTGGCGTCCGGACAGTCGAGCGTCGACGCGCTCGCTCATCGTTCTCGCCCCCGTGCCGGTCCCCCTCCGCGGTCGTCGGCCGATCCGCTGTTTACGCGAATCTCGCGCTCGAAGCGTCGCATCGTGAGAGACTGTCGTTCGCTACGACCTAACTGTTTCCCCGCGACCGGCTCAGGCGTGCGAGAGATTCACCTCGATCACGTTGGCGCTGCGCAGGAGTAGATTCGGGATCTCCTCTTGGAACGTCTCGCCGCGCATGCGGCTCTTGGGCCCTGAGACGCTGATCGCCGCGATGGCTCGGCCCTCCTCGTTGGTGATCGGGGCGGCGACACAGCGCATCCCCTTGACGCGCTCCTCGTCGTCGTAGGCGTACTTTCGCTCTCTGATCTGGTCGAGCGCGTCGAACAGTTCCTTCTCGTCGGTGATCGTCGTCTCGGTCACGGCCGGCAAGCCGTGACGCTCGATGATCGCCTCGACTTCCTCTCGTGGTCGGAACGCGAGGATCGATTTCCCCAGGGCCGTCGTCTGCAAGTGAACTCGCATGCCCGCGTGGGTGTCAAGCTGAACGGCGTCGGGCCCCCGAGCCTTGTAGAGAAAGATTCCCTTGCCGTGTTCTTCGATCATCAGGTTCGTGTGCTCGCCGGTCTGATCGGCCAGCTTGTCGAGCTCCTCGCTGGCGATAGGGTACACTTTGTGCCGCGAGCGAGCTTGCTCGCCGACGCCGAGAAATCTGGTGCCGACGTAGTACTCCCCGTCTTTCTTCACGAGGTACTCCTCGCTTTCGAGCGTCCGGAGGTGGTCGTGGATCGTGCTCGTGGGCTTGTCGATACGCTCGGACAGCTCGGAGACGCCCGCACCCTGGAGCTCGCGTAGCGTGTTGATGATCTCGAAGGAGGTTTTTGCCGCCTTTACCGGGACTTCCTCTGTCATACGCGTTACCACGACTCGCTCGACAAAAAAGGTTTCCGCTATCACCGGATGATTCTCCTGGCCATTGCGTGTCGACCTTCCGTCACTCCCGCACCGGTCTGTTCTCTCTCCGATCTCGGTGTTCCCTCTCGGGGCCGCCGCTTGTCGCCGGCCTTTGTCCGGATGCCGGTCGAAGCCACCCCTCAGTCGTTCGGCCTCGAAGGAGCATCCGGTACTGCCGGACGAGAGATCGGGCGATCGACCCGGTAGCACCAGTGTTGCCTTACGAAGTTATGTGTGTAAAGAGAGCACGACGGACCGCTTTCGATCCGGAAGCCGAGCGAGTCGACTCGACGCCGTCGCCGCTTTCCGCCGCGACGACACCGCCGCTCCGGAAGGCGGTCGCGAACGTCTGCCAGTCGCTCGCGTCGTTTACGACGATATCAGTGTAAAACCGCGTGCGACGGATTCGACGCGCGCCGACGAGCGGTCGAGTCGTGCCGACGGCGACTCGCCCCGAGACCGGCTATCCGGCATCACCGGAAACGATCTTTGCGAGCGGGTGCAATTGATTCGCGTCGCCCGTCACGGGGGGCTGACCGCACTCGGGCAGTCACTGAGCGTTCGCTTACTCGGAACGGCAACTGCACCGGGGAAAACAGGATGTCGTCCAGGCGCTCACTCCGCCAGCAGTTCGATCGGGTGCCGGGGCTGGCGCTCCAGCAGGGCGTCGATCTGTTCGAGACAGGAGGTGCCGCTGGCGACGACCGGCCGCTCGCGGACATCATCGGCCTGTAGCTGATCGCGGAGTCGGCCGCCGACGTCCATGCTCAGCTCGTAGTAGTCTGACTTGTACCCGAAGCTTCCGGCCATTCCGCAGCACTCGACCTCGGACGTCGTCACGTCGTAGCCACACTCCTCCAGTACCGCGACCGTGTGAGCTTCGAGTCCGAGCGTGCGCTGCTGACAGTGGCTGTGATAGGCGATCTCCTCGCCGTCGACCGCGGGGAGCGCCGACGCGTCGGCGCCGTTGTCGAGGAGCCCGTAGACGTACTCCAGAAGCTCGTAGCTCTCCTCGGCGAGCTGGGCGAACCGCTCCTCGTCGAGGAGCTTCTCGTACTCGCGCTGGAACATCGCGTGGTCGCTCGGCTCGATCACGACGACGTCCCGGCCGTCCGCGACGTGTGGTGCGAGCGTCTCGGCGACTCGGTCGGCGTGATCCGTCGCGGTCGCGACCATCCCCTGGGAGAGCGGCGCGCGACCGCTGGAGGGCGCCGGGGGAACGACGACGTCGACGCCCAGCGCTTCGAGCACTTCGACCGCGGCCTTCCCCCGCTCGATCTGCACGTGGTTCGTGTAGAGGTCGGGGTAGAGCACGACTCGCCGGTCGGGATTCTCGACCGCGGACTCCCGATCGGCGAACCACTCGACGAGCGTCTCGCGCTCGAACGAGGGCAGTTCGCGACGCGGATCGATGCCGAGCGCGCGCGCCATGAGTCGCTTCGAAAGCGTCGTCCCGGCCAGCCAGTTCGACACCGGCGCCGTCGCGCTGGCCACCTTGGCGACCGTCTCGAAGTTGCCGAAGAAGCGCTTCTGGAGCGGCGCCCCCTCGTCTTCGGCGTCGGGCGTCAGCCCGTCGACGAGCCACTCGGCGGGCTCGTCGCCCTCGCGATTGGCCCGATCCCGGACGACGGTGTTGATCCACGGGATGTCGATCCCGACCGGACAGGCGTTCACGCAGCGCGTACAGCCCGTACAGAGGTCGTTGAACTCCGCGGCGATGTCCAGCCCCTCGATGCCGGCCTCCCAGCCGGTCGCGATGCCGCCCGAGTACGTCTCGCCGCCGAAGGCGTGGCCGCCGACCGACTGGAAGTTCGCACACGAGTTCGAGCACGCCGAACACCGGATGCAGTACAGCGTCTCGCGCAGGTGTTCGTCGTCGCGCATCGCCAGTCGGCCGTTGTCGACGAGCACGAGGTGGAAGTCGCGATCGGCGTCGAACTCGGAGATCGGCGTCTCGTCGTCCTCGAAGTCGACGACCGGCGTGTCGACGGGCGGCGTCAGCAGTGAGACGTACGACGTGATGTCCTGGCCCGTTCCCGAGCGCCCGATCAGCTCGATGAAGGGATGGAGATCCTCGACCGCGGGGACGATCTTCTCGACGCCGGCGACGGTGATCTGGGTGTCCGTCGCCGCGACGGTCTTGCGGGCGTTGCCCTCGCTGGTGACCAGCGCCATCGAGCCCGTGTCGGCGGCGAGGAAGTTCGCGCCGGTCATCCCGACGTCGGCGTCGACGATCTGCTCGCCCAGCTTCTCTCGCGCGAAGTGGGTCAGCTCCTCGGCCGTTTCGAGGGGCTCGTCGGGATCGAACCGCTCGTTGAACAGCTCCGCGATGCCCTCGCGGGACTTGTGGATGGCCGGCGCGACGATGTGGGACGGCGCCTCGTCGGCGACCTGCAGCACCCACTCGCCGAGGTCCGTCTCGACGACGTCGACGCCGTCGGCCTCTAGGGCGTCGTTGACCTCCAGTTCCTCGCTGGTCATCGACTTCGACTTCACGACGCGCTCGGCGTCCCGGTCGTCGACGACCGACCGGATGTACCGGTTGGCGTCCTCAGCGTCCTCGGCGACGTACACCGTCCCGCCGTTGGCCTCGACGGTCTCGGTCAACTCCTCGACGAGTTCGGGGAGCCGCTCGATGGCGTCTTCCTTGATCGACCGGGCCTCGCGCTTGAGTTCCTCGTAGTCCTCTAACTCGGCGACTGAGGCGTACCGCCCGTCGTTGAACGCCTGCGTGTTCTGGGCGACAGCCGCGCCCTCGGTCCGCATCAGCTCGCGAATCTCGTCGGCCGACGCCATCGTTACGCCCCCTCCTCGACGACGATGACGTGCACGTCCTTGGGCCCGTGAGCGCCTTTCACCAGCGCGCCCATGTCGGCGGTCGCGCTCGGCCCGGTCGCCAGGATCGCGCTCCCGCCCTCGTCGTTGAACCTCTCGTGGAGCTCGTCGACGGCGGCGTCCATGTCGGCGACGACGTCGGCCGCGCGGACGACGGCGACGTGGCGCTCGACGAACAGGCTCACCAGCTCGCTCCCCCGGTCGGTCAGCGTCAGCGCGAGCGAGCCGTAGTCGGCGACCCCCAGCTGTGCGGGGGTCACGCCGGTCGTCGCCTCGCGGAGGGCGGCCGGCGTGGGATCGACGTCGATCGACGCGTCGTCGAGCGACAGGTCGAGATCGTCGAACGGCTGCTCCAGCGGAACGCCGACGGCGGGCTGTTCGATCGTCTCGGCGAGGTCGTCGGCGAACGCCCCGGAAGTGGTCCGTGTTACCGATACACCCAGATCGTCGAGCGACGACTCGAACGTCGAGAGTGCGGTTGCCATCAGTACGCACAGAGTGGTGCTACACCATCATTTAGCTTTGGTTGCGACGGGTCGCGGTCCCGATTTCAGCTGCTGCGACGCTTCGTCGGGCCTCCAATCCGTTCTCTGTCAGGGACGTCGCTCCGTTTGAGCGCGAAGTGGTTCGCCCGCGACGATCGTCCTCGACCTCATCTGCGGGGACCGCGCGGCATCCGTTTCGAGACGCCGATACATTTATGCTACCTGAACGTCCACAATTCTCATAGAGTACCATGACAGATAACGGCACGTCGAGTGGACTCGACAGACGGCAGTATCTGACCGGACTCGGAACCGCAGCAGCCGCAGGCCTCGCGGGCTGTATGGGCGGTAACGGCGGCTCCAGCGGACTGGACTTCTGGCTGTTCGGCGGCATCCCGGCCGAGCGGGAGTACATCAGCAGCCACTACGAGAACTACGAGGAGAGCGTCAACTACCAGCACCAGGAGTGGGGCCAGAAGTACCAGATCATCGCCTCCGCGGCGGCCAACCAGAACCTTCCGGACCTGATGGCTGGCCAGTGCCAGCAGATCCCGGACTACGTGGGCGCCCAGGCGATCCGGCCGATCGACCAGGAGGACTTCCAGGACCAGCTCGAGGAGATCAACAGCAACTTCATCCAAGCCAACATCGACACGCTGATCTACGACGGACTGGGCGACACTGACGGCGAACGGCAGTGGGCGCTGCCCGGCGGCTACGCCGACCTCGGCCCGTTCGTCGACATCCGGACCGACTACCTCGAACAGACGAGCTTCGACGAACCGCCGCGGACGTGGCCCGAACTCATCCAGCTGGGCGAGGAGATGCAACAACTGGACGAAGTATCCGCGGCCATCACGGCGCCGGGAACGGACTTCGGTCTGACGACCGGGTACTTCATCGGCTTCGTCTACGCGAACGGCGGCCGGTACTTCGACCCGGAAACCATGGAAGCGACGGTCGACCAGCCCGGCTTCGTCGACGCGGTCAGGCTCTACCAGCAGATCGCCGAGGCGGGACTGTTTCCGGACTCGATGGCCGAGAACAACCACATCGCGGCCGGTCGGCTGCTCCGCGAGGGCGAGTCGGGGATCTTCATCACCTACTCGCACGCGAACGCGGTCTACCAGACGACCGGCGCGCCCCAAGCGTGGCTCGACGGCGAGGGCCACACGGTCACCCGCGCGCCGCTGCCCCAGAACCCGTCCGGGAACTTCGAGCCCCAGGACCTACTCATGCAGAACGCCCAGGGGTTCATGCTCGGTAACGATTCCCAGGAGGCGTTCGACTTCGCCAGCTGGTGGAACCAGCCCGACCAGCTCGCTCCGTGGACGTACTCCTCGGACGCCGACGTCGGCATCCGCGGCCGGGTTCCCACGCTCCAGAGCGCGTTCGAGGAGCCCTCGGACCTGTTCCAGAGCCAGTTCGGCGACCTCGTCACGCTGTACGAGAACGACGACCTGTTCAACCGGACGTCCCGCTTCCCCTCGTTCTCGGGACTCGCCTCGGTGCAGAGCACCATCAACACGCAGGTCATCCAGCCCGTGGTGCTGGGCGAAGCTACCGCCGAGGAAGCCTGCGCCAACGCGAACTCCCAGGTGCAGGAAGTGATCGACGAAGAGCTCGCCTAGTATCGCGTAGAAATACTTTTGTCGGCGGACCATGAATCTGCGGCCATACGATCATAAACAATGAGTTACGTAGACCAAGCACAGTCGTCGTACGAGAGTGCGACCAGTCGGATCCCCGAGAGCCTCCGGGTGTATCTCCCGATACTCCCGGTGATGGCCCTCGTCGGCCTGTTCATCCTGTATCCGATCGCGCAGGCGATCTACTCCAGCCTCTTCAGCAAGAGCCTCCTGTCGCCCGAAGATGCGGAGTTTGTGGGCATGGCGAACTACGCGGAGATCTGGAGTAACCCGGACATCCACCAAGTCCTCTGGAACACGTTCGTCTGGGTGACGGTCGGCAGCGTGGCGGCGATCATCCTCGGATTCCTGATGGGCTGGTTGCTCCACGAGAAGCTCCCTTACACGAGCGTCGCGAGCGCGATCGTCCTCATCCCGTGGGTGCTCCCCCGTGTCGTGGGGGCGTCGATCTGGCGGTTCATGTTCAACGGCTCGCAGGGCGTCATCAACGAACTGCTGGTCACGATCGGCGTCACAGACAGCTACGTGGTCATGCTGGGGTCGTCCGACCTCTCGCTGTGGCCGCCGATCGTCGGGATGATCTGGCGGCTGGCGCCGCTGTTCGCGCTCCTGACGCTGACGTCGCTACAGGGCATCGACGAGCACCTGTTCGAGGCGGCGCGGATGGACGGCGCGACCCCCTGGGAGCGGTTCCGCTACATCACGATCCCGATGATGCGGTACAACCTGGCCATCGGCTTCCTGCTGATGCTCATCTACAACATCAGGAACTTCTCGATGGTCTGGGTGATGACTAAAGGCGGCCCCGGCGTCTCCAGTAGCACGCTCCCGGTGATGATCTACCGGTCGGCGTTCGTCGACTTCCAGGTCGGCTTTGCCTCGGCGCTGTCGGTCCTGCTGTTCGTCGTGCTGCTGGTGTTCTCGTACTACTACATCAAGTTCTACGACAAGATGCGAGGTGGTCTCTGATGGCGACAGACAACACGGATCCGACGGCCGAGTATCGCAAGAACCAGTCCTGGCTGTTCGACTCGAAGGCGGGCGGGTATCTCAGGAAGACCGCGATCGATCTCCTGACGCTGGTCATCGCCGTGTTCGTGCTGTTCCCGCTGTACTGGATGATCGTCACGGCGTTCAAGACGACCGCGGAGATCCAGCAGATCCCGCCGACGCTGTTCCCCACGGAGTTCTCCCTCGAGGGGTTCCGCCTCGTCCTCGAGTCGTCCCTCGAATCGAGCGGCTACGATAGCTTCGTCGAGAGCACGTTCGGCGTCGATATCTCCTCGGCGATCAACATCGACATCCTGGGGATGATCCTGAACAGCCTGAAAGTGGCGATCGGCGCCGGCGTGATCGCCGTCGTCCTCGGCACCGGGGCGTCGTACGTCCTCTCGCGCCGGGAGTTCCGCGGGAAAAACGTGCTGATGAGCCTGCTCCTGGCGTCGCTGATGTTCCCCGGCACCGCGATCATGGTGCCCGAGTGGGAGCTCATCTCGACGCTCGGGCTGTTCAACACGCACCTGGCGCTGATCCTGATCTACGGCGCGATGACGTCGCCGTTCGTCGTCTGGCTGATGAAGGGCTTCTTCGACGACTTCCCGGATTCGATCGTCGAGGCCTCGCGCATCGACCAGTGTTCGTCGTTCGAGACGTTCTGGTACGTCATCGTCCCGATGGCGCGCAACTCGCTGATCGCGTCGTTCATCTTCGCGTTCCTGCTGGCGTGGAACGAGCTGGTGTTCGCGCTGACGCTGCTGGACAACCAGAACTACACCGTTCCCCCGGGGCTGCTCACGTTCGTCCAGGGGTTCAACACGCAGTGGAACGTCGTCGCGGCGGCGTCGATCATCATCTCGATCCCGGTGCTGATCGGGCTGGCCTACATCCAGCAGTACTTCGTGCAGGGGCTGACCGGCGGCGCAATCAAGGGCTGATCCCTCGCCGGGTCAGTACCTTTAATATCCGTTAGACGGTACCGATTTACAATGACACACTTGGAGTTAGACGGTGTCACGAAGATCTTTGGCGATCCGAGCAAAGATGGCATCGTAGCGGTGAACGACCTGGACATCGACGTCCCCGACGGCGACTTTCTCGTGTTGCTCGGCCCCAGCGGCTGCGGCAAGACGACGACGCTCCGCATGATCGGCGGCCTCGAAGAGCCGACCGAGGGGGAGGTCAGATTCGACGGCACCGTCGTCAACGACGTCAAGGCGCGAAACCGGGACATCGCGATGGTGTTTCAGGACTTCGCGCTGTATCCCCACATGACCGTCCGCGAGAACCTCGGGTTCGGGCTGCGCCGCGAGGACAACGACATGACGGACGAGGAGATCGACGACCGCATCGTCGAGACGGCCGAGATGCTCGAGATCGAGGAGCTGCTCAACAACAAACCCGCGCAGCTCTCCGGCGGGCAGAAACAGCGCGTCGCCCTCGGCCGGGCGATCATCCGCGAACCGCGGCTGTTCCTGTTCGACGAGCCGCTGGCCAATCTCGACGCCCAGCTCCGCAAGACGATGCGGACCGAGATCGACGAGCTTCAGTCCGAGGTCGGGATCACGTCGGCCTACGTCACGCACAACCAGGAGGAGGCGATGACGATCGCCGACAAGATCGCCGTCCTCGACGCCGGCGAACTCCAGCAGCTCGGGTCGCCCGACCAGGTGTTCAACGAGCCGGCGAACCTCTTCGTCGCGCAGTTCGTCGGCAGTCCGGACATGAATCTCTTCGACGGGACGCTCAGCGAGCGCCCCGACGCCTTCCGCGTCGAGATGGACGGGTCGTCGTTCGATATCCCCAAGCGACTCGTCGACGCGGACATCACGACCGACGAGGTGCTCGTCGGGTTCCGTCCCCAGGACTTCTACCAGACGCGCCGCCGCGCGCTCGACGGTCCCGAGTTCGACACCCAGGTTCGGGTCGTCGAGCCGGTCGGCACCGAGGCGGTCGTCCACGGGGATTCGGCGCCCGGCGACCTCACGGCGAAAGTCGGCGGCTTTCACGACCTCTCGTCGGGCGAGACCCTCTCGCTCACGATCGCGCCCGAACACGTGTACCTGTTCGACGCACAGACCGAGGAGCTACTCAAGGGGCGGCTCGTCGCCGAACGCGCCGACGGGCAGGCCACCGCCGACGAGGTGGAAGCCTGACCCGCACCGATCGGGGTCCGGTGCAGTCGCCGCCGCTGCGCTCCCGTCCGATACGGGCGCTCCGGCGCTCGGCGCGAACATCTCCGAGATGCCCCACCCAAAGCTATTAACGAACGTACAGAGATTGTTACAGTGAATTTCAGCGAGACCCAACGATACGAACTATGAAAACGATTGTCCAGACGGGCCCCCGCTCCGTGGAGACACAGGAGCGGGAGCGACCCGAACCAGACGACGGCGAAGTTCTAGTACAGGTCCACACGGCGGGACTGTGTGGAAGCGACGCCCACGCGTACAAGTACGACGGCGGCTACGAGTGGATCCCGATCCCGCGCGTGATGGGCCACGAGTACTCCGGCGAGGTCGCCGCGGTCGGCGCCGACGTCGAGGAGTTCGCGGTCGGACAGAAAGTCGTCGAGGAGCCGATCCACGACTGCGGGCACTGCTTCCAGTGCAAAAACGGCCAGCCCAACGTCTGCCAGAACTTCTCGATCACGGGGATGCACCGCGACGGCGCCTACGCCGAGTACGTCGTCGTCGAACCCCAGCACCTCCACGCAGTCCCCGAGAGCGTCCCGCTCCGGCACGCCGCGATCACCGAACCGACGAGCATCGCGACCCGCGCCGTGCTCGAACAGTCCGCGACGACGCCGGGGGACAACGTGCTCGTCGAGGGTCCGGGACCGATCGGCGTGCTCGTCGCCGCGGTCGCCGACTCGCTGGGCGCGAACGTCCTCGTCTCCGGGCTCGGTCAGGACGCCGAGTATCGGCTCCCGCTGGTCGAGGATCTGGGGATCGACACGGTGAACGTCCAATCCGAGGATCTGGAGGCGCGCGCCGACGAACTCACCGACGGCATCGGGTTCGACGTCGTGTTCGACTCGACGGGCCACCACACGGGGATCGGGACGGCCGCCGATCTCGTCCGCAAGGGCGGACAGGTCGTCGTCGTCGGCATCCCCAACGAGGCCAGCGAGGTCACGCTTACCCCGGTCGTCCGGGGCGAAGTCGAGGTCAACACCTCCTACGGATCGACGTGGACGAACTTCGAGCAGGCGCTCCGGCTCATGGAGCGCGGCGAGATCGCCGTCGACGAGATCCTCGATACGTCCTACAGCGCGGACGATCCGGGCGCGGCCTTCGAGGCGTTCCTCGATTCCGAAACCTGCAAACCGGTGTTCCAGTTCGCAGAGTGACGCCGACCCCCGGCCGGTCGCCGGTCGGCGTAGATGCATCGCCGTCGCGCGGTCTCGTGCAGATGCGACGGAAAGATTTTAACCGCCTACGCTGAATGATACACACACTGTACCATGGAAATCACTGACGTTTCAGCTACGAAAATCAGCAACGAGTCGTGGGGCGAGTTCATCGAGTTCCCCCTCGTGACGATCATGTCGAAGTACGACGAGTACCGCAACGTCGACGGCGAGAACCCCCAGGCCCGCCGGAAGTGGATGGGTCCGGTGGGCGACGTCGTCGTCGAGGTCGAGACGGACGCCGGCATCACCGGCGTCGGCGTCGGCAACTGGGGCAGCGGCGCCATCGCGACCGTCGTCGAGGAGACGCTCTCGAAGCTCGTGATCGGCGAGGACCCCGCCCGGCGCGAGCACCTCTGGGAGCAGATGTACCGCGCGACGATGCCGTTCGGCCGCAAGGGCGTCGCCGTCATGGCGATCAGCGCGGTCGATCAGGCGCTCTGGGACATCGCGGGCAAGGACGCCGGCAAGCCGGTGTACGAGCTGCTCGGCGGCCCCACCAAGGACGAGATCCCCGCCTACGCGTCGAACCTCCACCCCGTCGACATGGAGAAACTCGAACGGGAGGCGCTCCAGTACGCCGAGGCGGGCTTCGACGCGGTGAAGCTCCGCTTCCTGCACGGCCCCGGCGACGGGCGCTCGGGCATGAAAAAGAACGAGGAGATCGTCAAAACCGTTCGCGACGCCGTCGGCGACGAGATCGAGATCGCGGGCGACGCCTACATGGGCTGGTCGGTAAAGTACGCGAAAAAGATGGTCGACCGCCTCGAACCGTACGACATGGCGTGGGTCGAGGAGCCCGTCATCGCCGACGACATTGCAGGCTACGCCGAAGTACGGGAGGCCGCGCCGATGCCGATCTCCGGCGGCGAGCACGAGTTCACCCGCTGGGGCCACGAGGACCTGCTGGAGGAGGGCGCCGTCGACATCCTCCAGCCCGACGTGGGCCGCGTCGGCGGCATCACGGAGATGAAGAAGGTCGCGGACATGTCGGAGGTCCACGACGTGCCCGTGATCCCTCACGCCGGCACGAACCCGACGCTCCACGCCATCGCGGGCCACACCAACATGCCGATGGCTGAGTACTTCCCGACCCCCGAGTGGTTCGAGGAACGACAGGACGAACAGGAGTCGACCTACGCCGACGCCATCTTCGAGAACCCGCCCTCGCCCGAGAACGGATCGATCCCGCTGCCCGACGAGCCCGGCGTCAGCACGCAGCTGAACCGCGAAGCCCTAGAGCACTTCGCCGTGGAGTAATCCATGTCCGAGAACATCTCGTTCGAGTACAACGTGCCCGTGTTCGCCGGCGCGCCCGACGAGGGCGACGAGGAACCGGTTCATCGCGACACCCCGGCCTACGATTCGCTCGACTGGGAGACGACCAAGGAGGGCATCCTCCGGGCCGAGGAACTGGGCTTCGACGCCGCGTGGGCGCCCGACCACCTGATGCTCGGCCGCGATCGGGCCGAGTACGAGTGCTGGACGCTCCTGTCGGCGATGGCCGGCTTCACCGACGACATCAACATCGGGTCGCTGGTGCTGTGCAACGACTACCGCAACCCCGCGCTGGTCGCGAAGATGGCGGCGACGCTCGACGTCATCTCGGAGGGCCGCCTCGAACTCGGCCTCGGGGCGGGGTGGCACGAGCCGGAGTACGACGCCTACGACTGGGAGTACCGCGAGGGATTCGACCGACTCATGCGCCTCGACGAGTCGATCCGCCTGATAAAGCGGATGTGGGATGCCGGCGGCGAGGGCGCGAGCTTCGACGGCGACCACTACCAGATCGAGGACGCACCCTGCGCGCCGGCCCCTGTTCAGGATCCCCACCCGGAGATTCTCGTCGGCGGGCAGGGCGAGAACGTGACGCTCAAGCTCGTCGCCAAGCACGCCGACGTCTGGAACACCGACGTGTTCAACGGCGACGTCGAGACCTTGGAGCACAAGATCGGCGTCATCGAGGACCACTGCGAGACCGTCGGTCGCGACCCCGACGAGATCGAGTACTCGTGGGACGGGCACATCGTCTGTACCCGCGACGAGGAGAAGCTCGATCGGATGCTCGACCTGATGACGCCGATCCAGTTCGAGGACGAGTACACCGACCAGCCCGACATCACCCGCGAGAACGCCGACGAGTACTTTATCGTTGGGACGCCCGAGGAGTGCGCCGAGGCGATCGAACGACGGATCGACGCCGGCGTGACGAAGTTCATGGGCTGGTTCGTCGACTTCCCCGATCACGACGGGATGGAGCTGTTCGCCGACGAAGTGATGCCGGAGTTCCGCTGACGACGGCGGTCGCCGCGGCGTCCGAAACGGAGAACGGTTTCGCCCGTGTCTCTCAGGATTTCTCGCGGTACTTCTCGTACATCGATGTCGCGCTGCCCTGTCTAAACCCGCCTCGTTCGGCATCGGGGTTCCACACCGATGGAAACGACCGCCGAGACGATCGCGGCTCTCCCGGTTGTACAGGCACAACCTGCACGATCGTACCCGGACACGAGTTATAAATAAACTTATAACAAAGAATAATAGTGGTAGTGCCGACGGTAATTACTAGGCAAGTATGAGCAACAAGAGTGGGGAGCACAGAGAAGGACGTTCCCAACAGCAGCAGAGTCGGCAAGTACCGGCGGAACGGTTCGAGCGGTTGAACGATCTCTCACCGAGCGCGAAGTTCGTCCACAACGTTCTGCGCGAGGGCGATTCGCTCACCCAGGACGAAATCGCCGAGCGGACGCTCCTTCCCATACGAACCGTCCGATACGCGCTATCGAAACTCGAAGAGGCGGATCTCGTGGAGAAGCGACCATCTACCCAGGATGCGAGGACTAATCACTACTTCGCGAAATCGGTGGAGTGGGACGATGACAATACTTGATCAATTGCCGCTTCACCTGATCATGCTCTGACCGGACCGCAGACCGTGACCCCACCGTCGTAGTCCTGTGGACACGGCAGAAGTGACGCAGGCAGATCTTCCATGCGTACCTCGCCGACGGAAAGTGGGAGATCGAGGCGATGACCGTCGAGACGCTCGAGCTCGCGGTTAGAAACGACATCTGGTGAGGCTACTCCCTCCCCACTCCTTCTGTCGCCATATTTTTCGCGGTCGACTCCTATCCTGTTCTCTTCGATCAATGGCAAAATAATGCCACTTACTAACTTTTCATCAGTATGTTTTTCATATATTTCCTAAAATATATACGTATACGCCCTGCATCCTCATGGGCTGTGCTATCAGCGCACACGCAGAGATACCATGACAGACGAAACTCACTCATCGACACGTACAGTTTTCCCCGACGTTCAACGGCGGGAGTACCTGAAATCCCTCGGTATCGCAGGCGGTACGTTAGCCGTCGGCTCCGGTGTCGGCGCCGCAACGGCAGCCGACGACTCCCCGGATCAGACCGACGAACGCGATCTCGCACCGCTCCCGGCGCCGACCGATCTCACGGTCGACTACGAACCCGCGCCGAACAACCTTCGGCCGGACGCGACGCCGCGCTTCACGTGGCGCGTTTTGACGGATAGTCGCGATAGGTCGCAACGAGCGTACCGCGTACTCGTTGCGAGCGACGAGTCGGCGCTCGCGAGCGACGCCGGCGACGTCTGGGACTCCGGCCGGGTTGCGGCGACCGCTTCGACGACAGTCGACTACGGAGGGCCTGCACTCGATCCCGACACGACGTACCACTGGAAAGTCCGCGTCTGGGACAGCCAAGACCAGGCGACCGACTGGAGCGACCCCGGATCGTTCACTACCGCGAACTCCCCCGATCCCGCGGACTGGTCTGGGTCCTGGATCGGAGTGGATCGGTCGACCGATAGTGGGCTCGCCGGGACGGAGTGGACGGACTACACGTTCGAGTCGACCGTCACTATCGAGACCGCTGCCGCTGGCTTCGTCTTTCGCGCACAGGATGCCACTAACTGCTACATGTGGCAACTCGTGCTCGCGTCGAGCCCGGACGGAACGGGCGACGAGCACGTCCTCCGCCCGCACGTTCGGGAGAACGGCGCCTGGACGCGCCTCGGAAACGTTTCGGTCGACAGCGCGCTCCGCGGTGCCGAACACGAACCACATGACGTCCGGATCGACGTCGCGGGAGCGACGATTACCACGTACATCGACGGTACGAAAGTCGACGAACGGCAGGATTCGACACACTCCTCGGGGACTGTCGGCTTCCGGGAATACGACACCGAACACGCTCGTGTAGACGACATCTCCGTCGTCAGTCAGGACGGCGACACGCTTTTCCAATCGAGCTTCGAGGGCCCGGTCCTCACGTCGTTTAACGGCGGCACGCTCTCGAGCGGAGCACTCGACCTATCGGGCACCGGAATCGTCCTCCACGCGAATCGCAGCCTCGATCCGAGTCCGCTCCTCCGAACCGAGTTCTCCGCGGACAAACCGATCGCGGACGCGCGAGCACACGTCGCCGGCATCGGCTACTCGGAACTGTATCTGAACGGCGAACGGGTCGGCGACGACGTCCTCAACCCGGCGTGGACCGCGTACGAGGACCGCGTCGTCTACTCGACGTACGACGTGACGGACCTCGTGACAGAGGGCGCGAATGCGGCGGGCATCTGGCTCGGCAAGGGCTGGTTCTCGAAGGACACGCCGTGGTACATGAAGTGGGAGTCGCGCGGGCCGCCACGAGCGCTCTTCGATCTCACCGTGACGTACGCAGACGGGACTACGGAGACCGTCGTCACGGACGATACGTGGCAGACTCGTCAGAGCCCGATACTCGAAAATGACATCTACGACGGAGAAACCTACGACGCCCGCCGCGAACAGGCTAACTGGGCAGAGCCCGGGGCCGACGGTGACTGGGATACGGTCGACGTGCTCGACGCGCCTGGCGAGGACTTCGTTCTACAGCCACAGCGCACTCAGCCGATCCGTACTGTCGAGACGCTCGAACCGCAAGCCATCGAACCCCACGAGGGGGGATACGTCGTCGACTTCGGGCAGAATCACTCCGGATGGGTCGAGTTGCAGATCCGCGGGGCGAGCGAGGGCGACGAAATCGTGCTCAAGCATGCGGAGGTCAGAAACGAGGACGGCGATCTGGTGATGAAGGATCTGCGCGGCGCGGACGGTACGGATCGGTACGTCGCACGCGGCGACGACGTCGAGACGTACGAGCCGCGGTTCACTTACCACGGCTATCGGTACGTCGAAATTCGGGGATACCCGGGCGAACTCACCGCCGACGATCTCGTGTCGAAGGTCGTGCACACGGATAAATCGCGAACGGGATCGTTCAAGTGCTCGAACGAGGAGCTGAACCAGGTCCAGCACAACGCGGTCTGGGGAATGCAGAGTAACTCCCACAGCATCCCCACCGACTGCTGTCAGCGCGACGAGCGCCTCGGGTGGACCGGCGACGCACACATGACCGGCCGGTCGTCGATGTACAACTTCGACGCCGCTCGCTTCAACGAGAAGTGGATGCGCGACCACGACGACGACCAGTCGCCCGAGGGCTACCAGAGCGACACGATTCCGTCCGCGGTCGGAGACGGCGACGCCGACCCGAACTGGGCGAAGACACGTGTAACCGTCGCCTGGTACCTGTACGCCCACACGGGCGACGAGCAAGTGCTCCGGGACAGATACGAGGGCCTCAAAGCCTACGTCGACTACTGGCGGGGCGAAGCGGACGGCCACATTATTCCGGCGAACAAACAGCACTACGGCGACTGGCTGGCGTTCGAGGATACGCCGGACGCGGCGCTCTTGAACACGTTCGCGTATCACCAGTCGACGCAGATGTTCGCACGGATGGCCGACGAACTCGGCCGAGACGACGACGCCGCGACCTACCGGGCGCTCGCCGACGACATCGCGAGCGCGTTCAACGACGCCTTCTTCGACGAACGGAACGGCGTGTACGGCTCGGGGTCACAGACCACGTACGCGGTGGCGCTGTTCGCGGGGATCGTCCCCGACGAGCACGAACAACGGGTCGCCGACAACCTCGCGACGAAAGTCAGAACCGAGGACGACGGGAAACTCCAGACGGGCTTCATCGGCACCCGCCCGTTGCTGTTCTCGCTCGTCGAGCACGGCTACGAGGAACTCGCGTATCACGTGGTAAGTCAGCCGGAACAGCCGGGTTGGGTGTACATGGTTCGTCAGGGCGCGACGACCCTGTGGGAGCGCTGGGATAGCGACGAGCGCATCGGCTCGGGAATGAACTCGTTCAACCACCGACCCTGGACGGAGATTTCCGAGTGGTTCTACCGCGTGCTCGCGGGCATCGACCTGGGAGCGCCCGGATTCGAGGAGATCGAAATCAAGCCTCGGCTCGTCGAGGATCTCGAGTGGGCGGAAGGCAGTGTCGAGACGGTCCGCGGCGAGGTGGCGTCGCGCTGGGAGCGGACCGACCACGGCGTCGAGTTGTCGGTGACGATTCCGTGGAACACGTCCGCGACCGTGTACGTGCCGGCGGAGTACCGCGACGCGGTGACCGCCGACGGCGAGGCCCTCGCGGACGCGACCGGCGTCAGCTTCGAGCGCATGGAAGACGAGTACGCCGTTCTCTCGGTCGGTTCCGGATCGTACACGCTGATCTCGGATCCGGTCCGTGGCGGTGCCGGGTTCGCCAACCGTGCGGCGAAGCGTATGCAGCAAACCGTCGCCGACCTCCGAACGAGCGGGGCGCTTTCGGACCCACAGGCCGAACACCTGGACACGAAACTGTCGAAACTCGTCGAGCAGACGGCGAACGCGCTGTCGGCCCGGGAGTCCCTCGACAGGACACACACGATCCAGCACGTCCAGAACGCGCTGACGACGGTGAACTCGCTTCGCGACTGGGTCGCATCGAAGCGGGCGGCGGGCAGCCTCACGGCGGACACTGCGACAGCGTTGATCGAGGATCTGGCGGTCATCGACGACGCGCTCTCGCACGCCAGCACGAGCGCGCTCGACGTCAACGCGACGGCCACGCTGCAACAGTCGACGCTCGTGGCCGGCGGCCACGGGACGCTCGACGTGACGCTGCTCAACGAGGGAACGAACCGTCTCAACGACGCGAGGGTGGACGTGAACGCGCCCGAGAAGTGGGCGGTCGCGTCGACGTCGGCTACGCACGCGGGGACCATCCCGGCCGACGAGTCGTTCACCGCGTCCTTCGACGTGGACGTCCCGCTCAGTCAAGCGCGCGCGAGCGTTCCGATCACGGGAACCGCGACGTACCGCCACGAGGGCGGCGTCGCAGAGATCCCCGTCGGAACGGTCGCCGAGGTCGGGCCGCCCGTGACTATCGAACAGGTGACGGCGCCGCCGGCGGCGGCGGGCGAACAGACGACTGTGTCTGCGGTGCTGACGAACGCGGCCGACGAGGCCGTGACCGGCGACCTCTCGATCGCGCTCCCCGACGGGTGGACCGTCGACCGGGAGACGAAGCGCTATCGCATCGCCGCGGGTGATGATACGACGGTCGCGTTCACCGTAACCGCGCCAGCAGACGCGAAACACGGCGTCCGGGCGACGCTGACCGCGACGTACGGCGACAACTTCGCCGACAGCGCGTCGACCGGCATCTTCCTCGGACCGGTGGCGAGTTGGGAGTTCGACACGGCGGGCGACCTCGAGGGATGGGCGCCGTGGAACGATATCGCGGACTTCACCGTCGCGGACGGCACGCTCTCGTACCGTTCGACGGGGGGAGACCCCTTCATGGGACAGACCGAACCGCTTTCCATCGATGCTCCGAACGGGCTGGCGATCCAGATCCGGATGAAGACGTCCGTGGATAGTGACGGCCAGCTCTTCTGGACGACCGAGGACGCACCCATCTGGTTGGAAGGCAAAAGCAGGCACTTCGACGTGGTCGGCGGCGAGTGGCAGACCTACACGATCGACATGCCCCCACAGGATAGTCCCGTGACCGGGCTTCGGTTGGACGCGGTCCGCGAGACGGCGACCATCGAGATCGATCACATCCGCGTGTATTACTGACACTCGACACGGGATCGGTCGATCTGCTCTATTCTACTCTCGTTCTCTGGACGCGACGAGGATCCGGGCTCGCGGACAAACACGCGGGTTATAGCAACTGGCACTATGAATCTACAGACTTCCAGGAGCGTATCCTTCTGTTCGACTCGATACCCGCGGCACCGCACCGCGGCTGGTACCTGCAACCATTGTCACTACGGGCTCTGCTTTTCCTTTCTGGCGGAGTAGATGCAGATGTTATGCGAGATGATTGCACACCGAAGAGAGGGGATCTTCGATGACTAGCGATGACAGTCCACACCGCAGTACCGCCGAACTCCCGGTCGAACGGCGGGAGTACCTCAAGTACACCGGGGTACTCGCCGGTACGGCGCTGGCGTCGACCAGCAGCACCGCGGATACAAATCGAACCCCTGAAACGGTCTCGGCCGACGAGGTCTCGGTTCCAGTTGCTCTGACAGCGGAGTACGAGCGTAATCCGACTAATCTCGATCCGTCGGGGGACGATCCGCTACGCCTCTCGTGGCACTTCGAAAGCGAAAGTCGGGGATGCACACAGTCAGCATATCGAATCCGCATCGCCTCGGCTCCCGACGTTCTCGCAGCGGGTGACGCCGACGTCTGGGATAGCGGACGCGTCGAGTCAGAGCAGTCGACGAACATCGAACTCGGTGGAGTAGCGCTCGAGCCAGACACGACGTACTACTGGACGGTCCGGATCTGGGACGAGGACGGGGCCGCGAGCGCTTGGAGCACGCCGGCGACGTTCACGACCGCGCTTCCGGACGACGACGCGCACTGGGACGGCGACTGGATCGGTATCGACGGTAGTAGCGCCGCGTCGATTACGAACACGGCACAGAACTATCCGGCCGCACTCCACGAGGTAGAGACACTCGGACAGACGTTCACGATCGAGGGGGCCTTCGAGGTGGTGAGCGGCCGATTCCCGACGTGGGGTGCTGATGACTCCTCGGTGACCATCTCGCTGTACGAGGACGGGCCGGACGGCGACCTGATCGCGAGCCAGCGGTTCACTAATATCGAGGACAATGCATGGCTCGCACTCGAGTTCGACGAGCCGTTACCCGCGGGAACGTACTACTTCGAGCAGTCCGAGGCGGACGGCACTGTCGGGTGGTGGAGTCACGGCGATGATGTCCTCGAGGGCGGGCAGGCGTACGAGAACGGGGCCCCCGTCGACGGCGACCGCACGCTTCGCGTCGGTCAGCGCGACGATACAGATCCCTCACCGCTCATGCGGACCGAGGTTACGCTCGACCGCGAGATTGCATCGGCCCGTGCTCACGTCGTGACGCTGGGTTACGGCGAACTCCACGTCAACGGCGAGCGCATCGGCGACGAGCAGCTCAATCCTGCCTGGACGAAGTACGACGACCGGGTTCTCTACTCGACCCACGACGTGACCGAAAGCCTCGAAGCGGGAGCGAACGCCCTCGGCCTCTGGTTGGGGCGAGGGTGGTACTCGAAAGGAAAGGAAGAACTTCCCAGTCGGATCCCGAGCTGGGAGGCGTTCGGCTCGCCCAGAGGACTCGTCCAGCTCAACGTCACGTATGAGGATGGGACGACCGAACGTGTGACGACGGATGCGTCGTGGACGTCGACACCGAGTCCGATCACGGCGAACGACATCTACGACGGTGAAACGTACGACGCGCGCAAGGAACACCCCGGTTGGTCGACCCCCGGGTTCGACGATAGCGGTTGGAGCACCGCTGCCGTCGTCGAGCCGCCGAGTGACGATTTCGAGCTACGGCCACAGCGACTCCCACCGATCACGGTGACGGAGACGCTCGAACCGTCGTCGATCGAAGAGAGACAGGATGGGTATCTCGTCGATTTCGGGCAGAACCACGCCGGATGGACGGAGATCACGGTAGAGGGCGCCGCAGCAGGCGACGAGATCACGCTCGAACACGCCGAGGTGCTCGACGACGACGGGAATATCGTCACCGAGAACCTGCGATCGGCGGAGGCGACTGATACGTACATCGCGAGTGGGCCAGCGGAAGTCACCTACGAGCCACGGTTTACCTATCACGGGTTCCGCTACGTGCGGGTAACGGGGTATCCCGGCGAACTGACCGCCGACGACATCCGCTCGAAGGTAGTTCACACGGACTTCGATCAGACGGGCTCGTTCGCCTGCTCGAACGAGGAACTCAACCAGGTCCAGCACAATGCGGTCTGGGGGCTGCGGAGCAACGCGATGGGGCATCCGACGGACTGCTGCCAGCGGGACGAGCGTTTCGGGTGGACCGGCGACGTCCACCAGAACGCGCGCGCCGACCTGTTCAACTTCGACGCGTTCCGCTACCACGAGAAGTGGATGCGCGACCACGACGACGACCAAGATCCCGACGGCTCTCAGAGCGATGCGATTCCCCACGCGGTCGACTGGGGCCACTCGGATCCTAACTGGGCGAAGACGCGCGTCATCATCCCCTGGTACCTGTACCTGCACACCGGTGACGAACGCGTGCTGGCCGACCGATACGAGGGGATGCGAGACTACGTCGACTTCTGGGACCGTAACGCCGAGGAGCACGTCGTTCCCGCCTCGATGGCTCACTACGGCGACTGGCTGGCGTTCGAACCGCCACGGTCAGATCCGGCGCTGTTCAACACGTTCGCACACTACCAGACGACGGAGCTCTTCGCGAAGATGGCCGGTGTCCTTGGTCACGACGAGGACGCCGCGATGTACCGCCAGCGGGCCGACGCCATCGCCGACGCGTTCAACGAGGAATTCCTCGATTCGGCGACGAACAGCTACGGAAGCGGTACGCAGACGACCTACGCCTTGCCCCTGTCGGTCGGCATCGTCCCTGACGACCGCGAACAGGCCGTCGTCGAGAGCCTGGTCGAGAAGATCCGATCCGAGGACGACGGCAAACTCCAGACGGGATTCATCGGGACTCGACCGCTCTTGAACACCCTCGTGAACCACGGATACGAGGAGCTGGCGTACACCATCGTCAGTCAGCCCGAACAACCCGGCTGGGTGTACATGGTCCGTAACGGCGCGACGACGATGTGGGAACGCTGGGACAGCGACGCGCAGATCGGGTCGGGCATGAACTCGTTCAACCACCGCCCGTGGACGCTCGTCTCCGAGTGGTTCTATCGCCACCTCGCAGGAATTGATGCCGCGGAACCTGGATTCGAGCGTGTCGAGATCTCTCCCAGCGTGGTAGAGGATCTCAGCTGGGCGGAGGCAGAAACCGAGACCGTTCGTGGTACTGTCGCCGTGCGCTGGGAACGGACAGCGACGCCCGGGAGTGGACGATTACGCGACGGGCTCTCGCTCGAATCGGTGATTCCGGGCAACGCCACCGGGACGATCCGAATTCCCACGTTGGGCGGCGAGAACGTCCGCGTTCGAGAGAGCGGAAAGACGATATGGAACAACGGGAACCGGACCCGTCCGGATCACGCGGGTATCGAGGCGATCGACAGGGACGACGACGCCGTCGTCGTCGACGTCGTATCGGGAGAATACAGCTTCGAGCTCGAACAGCTCGGCGACGCCTGAGAGCCCCCGACGACCCCTCTGAGATTCTTTTCGGTGGAGGTGCCCGACCACGTGTTGTACGTCTGTGCGCTCAACACCATGCAGGTATCGAGAATCGCTACGCTACCGCCAGCGCGCCCAACTCTCGACCGCGGGGTCGCTTTCGTGATGTCTGCAATTCTTTCATTTATAGCCATTAATTAATACTCATACAGTGACCTATTAGCACGCCAGGGGGAGCGACAGCCCGTGCGTCGCAGAGACAGTCAAGCGATCAACAGACAGAGACAACGATACGCGCATGAGTGATCATAACCACAGTAACTCTTCGGACAGTGAACGATCGATCGACCGCACTAGCGAGACACCGCTCGTCGACAGACGCGAGTATCTAAAGTACGGCGGGGCGGCTGCAAGTCTTCCATTCTTCACCGGACGAAGCCTGGCACAGGCGGAAAACGAGAATGAAAGCGACCGTGGCGCGATGTCGGACGACATACCGACGCCGATGTCGCTCTCCACCGAGTACGAGCAGAACCCGAACAACCTCGCTCCGTCTGATGAGCAGCCCAGGCTCTCGTGGCGCTTGTCGAACGAAAGGCGCGGAATCACACAGACCGGGTACCAAGTTCGCGTTGCTACTAGCGCCGAGTTGCTCAACGCGGGGGAGGCCGACGTGTGGGACAGCGGTCGCGTGGAGTCGAGCTCTTCGACGACGGTCGAACCGGACTTGACGGAGCTTTCCCCGGATACGACGTACTACTGGACGGTTCGCGTCTGGGGGGACGACGGCGCGGTGAGCGACTGGAGTGATCCCGCCCAGTTCACCACCGCCTTGCCCGATGACGACACTCACTGGGACGGCGAGTGGATCGGCGTTCCCGAAAACGACGACGACGATCTTTCACCTCAGCTTCGGACCGAAGTTGAGCTCGATGGAGAGATTCAATCGGCCCGTGCACACGTCGTCTCCGTCGGATACGGCGAACTGTATATCAACGGCGACCGAGTCGGTGACGAACAGCTCAATCCGGCCTGGACAGAGTACGAAAAGACCACCCTCTACACAACATACGATGTCGGTGACGTGCTTGCCAGCGGTGACAATGCGTTCGGTGTTTGGCTGGGACGGGGCTGGTACAGTCTCGAGGCCAGTGATACGGCCTGGTACGTCCAATGGGAGGAAGTCGGTCCTCCATCGGCGTTAGTGCAGATCAACGTCACCTACGCCGACGGAAGAACCGAGACGATCGTCTCTGATTCGTCGTGGACTACGACCGCGAGCCCGATCCTGGAAAACCACATTTACGACGGCGAAACCTACGATGCGCGCGAGGAGAACCCTGGATGGGCAAAGGCGGGTTTCGACGATAGCGCGTGGGACCAAGCGACGATTCTCGATCCGCCGAGCGACGAGTTCGCCCTGAAACCACAGCGGACTCCGCCGATACGGGTGACCGAGACGGTCGAACCCGACGCGATAGTCGATCGTGGGGATCGGTACCTCGTCGATTTCGGACAGAACATGGCCGGGTGGATCGAACTATCGATCGGCGATCCGGACAAGGGCGACGAAATCGTCCTCAAACACGCGGAGACGTTAATCGCCGACGACGATTCTCTGACTCGTGATCTGGAGACGGGAACGTTGAGCAGAGGAGACCTCCGCGGTGCCGACGCGATGGACACTTACATCGCTCGCGGCGATGACCGAGAAGTGTACGAACCGCGATTCACGTATCACGGCTTCCGGTATGCAACCGTGGAGGGGTATCCCGGTGAACTCACGGAAGCAGATCTTGTTGCGAAGGTAGTCCACACGGATTTCGACCGAAACGGTTCATTCGTCTGTTCGAATGACGATCTCAACCAGGTCCAGCACAATGCAGTCTGGGGGCTTCGGAGCAACGCGATGGGGATTCCGACCGACTGTCCGAACCGGGACGAGCGCTTCGGGTGGACAGGCGATGTCCATCAGAACGTCAGAGCCGATTACTACAATTTCGACCCTGCCCGGTTCCACGAGAAGTGGCTAGATGATATCGAAGATAACCAACGGCCGGCAGGAAACATTACGAACACGATCCCGTTTGCACGTCGTCGGCAGGACGCCGAAGAAGACCCGTGGTGGGAGATCGCGGACCCCAACTGGGGGAAAACCTACGTACTCCTCCCGTGGCGCGGGTATATCCACACAGGCGACAAGAAAATTCTCGAGGAGCACTACGACGGCCTTCAAGCCTACGTCGATTTCTGGCACGACGAAGCCGAGGGCCACATTATCCCCGAGAACATGACGAAGTACGGCGACTGGCTCTCGTTCGAACCCCAGACTTCGGATCCGGCGTTGTTCAGCACCTTCGCCCACTACCAGACGACTGATCGGTTCGCGCGGATTGCGGACGCACTCGGCTACGGAGACGACGCACAGAAGTACCGTGCACGGGCCGACGCTATCGCTGACGCCTTCCACGACGAGTTCTTCGATCCGGAAACGAACGAGTACGGGACCGGCACGCAGGCGACGTTCGTCCTCCCGCTTTTTGAGGGATTAGTGCCCGATGAACGAGAGGAAGCGGTGGTCGAAACCCTCGTCGAAAAGATTCGGACGGAGGACGACGGCAAACTTCAGACGGGATTCATCGCCACCCGTCCGCTTATTTTCACTCTCGTCGAACACGGATACGAAGAACTAGCCTACCATGTCGTCAGTCAGCCCGAACAGCCCGGCTGGGTGTACATGGTCGAGCAAGGCGCGACGACAATGTGGGAACGCTGGGATAGCGACGAGCGGCTCGGTGGATTCATGAATTCGATGAATCACCGACCATGGACGCTGATCTCGGAGTGGTTCTACCGGACGATAGTAGGGATCGATGCAGCCGAACCAGGTTTCGAGCACGTGAAAATCGCCCCGACAGTTGTCGGCGACCTAACTTGGGCCGGCGCGCAGACAGAGACAGTGAAAGGAACGGTCTCCTCGCGATGGGAGCTAACCGAGACCGAGGAGCGCGGGTCTCGAGAGATGAAACTTGACGTTGCCATCCCCGGCAACGCGACCGGCACCGTTGAAATTCCGACGCTCGGTAACGACAAGGTCCGAATCCGAGAGCACGGCAAGACTATCTGGAATAACGGGAATCGGACGCGGCCGAATCACGACGGTGTCGAAGCCGTCGAACGGACCGACGACACGATCACCGTCGAGATCGTCTCAGGCCAGTACAGCTTCGAGCTCGAACATCTAGGATCCGGCCGGTAGCGGGACGTCACACCCGTTCTTTCTATTAGCGATTCCCCACTTACATTCTTTGCAGGTACAGCGACCCGTTATGTGACCTTCCGCTGAACTTCCTGTTGGCGTGGTGGCAACCATCACGCGTCACGTACACATGAATAACGACCAGTCAGACTCGTCATCGACCGATTCCGAGACCGCAACTAGTAGCGCAGGAGGCGTAACAATCGATCGGCGCAAGTATCTCCAGTACACGGGCACACTCGCCGGCGTCACAGCCGTTGGGAGCGGAGCAACTGCAGCGAGGCGAGGCGGCAACGATGCGCAGAACGGTAGTTTCCCTGCTCCCACCGATCTCCGCGTCGAGTACGATCGCGATCCGAACAACCTCGAACCCACGAACGGCGGCCACGCGGAACGACCCCGGTTCTCGTGGACGGGGCCTACGGTCGCTCGGGCAGGCAAACAGACTGCCTATCGCATCATCGTCTCCCGGACGCAGCATAATCTCGGCCGGAACCACGGCGATGCGTGGGATTCGGGCAAAGTCGAGTCCGACGAGTCGACGAACGTTCCCTACGACGGATCGGTTCTCGCGCCCGACCAGACCTATTACTGGAAGGTTCGGGTCTGGGATGAAGACGGGAACACCAGCGAGTGGAGCGATACCGCGGTCTTCTCGACGGCGATTCCCGATGCCGACGACCAGTGGGAGGGCGAGTGGATCGGCGCCGACCTCGATCCCATCGAAGCGCCGGAAGTCCACTCGAACGAAGTCCCTCCGGATCCGCTGTTCAGGACGGAGTTCTCCCTCGAGAAGGACGTGGCAGAGGCGCGGTTGCATATCAGCGGACTCGGGTTCAACGAACCGTATCTCAACGGTGAGCGCGTCGGCGACCACGTTCTCGACCCTGCAATCACCGATTACGAGGAGACGGTGCTTTTCACGTCCTACGACGTGACAGACCTGGTTCGGCAGGGGGCGAACGCGATCGGCGTCGCCCTCGGCCGGGGGCGGTTCGGCGAACCGCTCGAGAATACGTGGTTCTGGCACGACACGCCGTGGTGGGACGACCCCCAGCTACTCGTCCAGCTCAACATCACGTTCACGGACGATACGACTACCTCGATCGTGAGCGACGAGACCTGGCGAGCTACGGACGGCCCGACCCGGTACGACTCGCTGTTCGACGGCGAGGAGTACGACGCCCGCCAAGAGCAACCGGGGTGGGCGAAACCGACCTTCGACGACACCGACTGGGACGCGGCCGCGACTGTCGACGCGCCGAGCGGCGATCTCGAACCCCAACGCGTCCAGCCCGTCAGGACCCACGAGACCGTCACGCCGGTTAGTCGATCCAACCCCGAGGATGACGTCTACGTCTTCGACATGGGTGTCATGGTGGCGGGCTGGACTCGTCTCACGGTCGACGGGCCTACGGGGACGGAGGTCCGGATCACGATGGGCGAAAAGCTCGACGACGACGGAACAGTTCACCACAGCTGGTCGCCGGGGTATCCGGAGCCGATTCAGGAGGACACGTATATCTTGAGCGGCGACGGTCCCGAAACCTGGGAACCCAGCTTCACGTACAAGGGCTTCCGCTACGTCCAGATCGAAGGCTATCCGGGGACGCCCACTGCCGACGACGTCGAGGGCGTCTTCGTCTACACCGATCTGGAGTCGGAAAGCGAGAGCGACTTCGCGTGCTCGAACGATCTCCTGAACCAGATCCACGAAAATACGCGACGCGCGCTCCTGAACAATCACCACGGGCTTCCCACGGACACGCCGGTGTACGAGAAGAACGGCTGGACTGGCGACGCGCAGGCCACCGCCGCAACGGCGCTGTACAACTTCGACATGGCGCGCTTCTACCAGAAGTGGCTCCGAGACCTGCGCGACGCCCAGCTCGATTCCGGAGAGGTCCCGACCATCGTCCCGACGAGCGATTGGAGCTACGAGGACGCCCCCGGCTGGGGAGCCGTCAAGGGCCCGACGCCCGGCTGGGACGCGACGTACTTCATCGTGCCGTGGTTGATGTACAAGTTCAACGGCGACGAACGCCTCCTACGGAAACACTACGAGCCGATGAAGCGGTACCTGGAGTGGTTCGAGGGGTACTTCGACGGCTACATCCCCGAAATGGGCCTCGGTGACTGGAAATCCCCCGGAGCGAACGAGGTGCCCATCGTCGCGACCGCCTACTACTACCGGGAACTCGATATCCTCTCGAACGTAGCGGCGGTCCTCGGACACGACGAGGAGGCCTCTATCTACGAGGAGCGGAAACGGGCCGTCGCAGACGCGTTCAACGAGCGGTTCTACGACCCGCAAGGCGGCTACTACGGGACCGACGAAGTCGAGACGTACGTTCAGACGTCGAACGTGCTACCGCTCGCGTTCGGTATGGTTCCAGATGACCGTGTCGACACAGTCGTCGACTCGCTCGTGCAGGACATCATAGAGGAACACGACGGGCACCTCTACACGGGACTATACGGCACGAAGCACATCCTGCCGGTCCTGACCGAGCACGGCCACCACGACCTCGCCTACACGATCGCGACGCAGACGACCTACCCGAGCTGGGGGCACTGGGTCGAAAACGGGATGACGGCACTTCTCGAATCGTGGCCCCTCGACGCCCGGTCGCGCGACCACCACTTCCTCGGAACGATCGACGAATGGTTCTACCAGCACCTCGCCGGCGTTCGCGAGCCCGCCGAACCGGGCTTCGAACACGTCGAGATCGCGCCGAAACCGGTGGGAGATCTCGACGCCGCCAGCGGTCGTGTCGATACCGTTCGAGGCCAAATATCGTCGGATTGGGAGCTGACTGCCGACGGGATGGAACTTGCTGTCACGGTTCCCTGGAACACGACGGCGACGGTCAGGATACCGACGCTCGGTAGCGAAGCCGTCCGCGTCAGCGAGAGCGGAACGACGATCTGGGCGCACGGAAGCCCCGCAGATGGGGAGGTCGATGGCATTACGGCCGTCGAACGCGACGGCGACGCGATCATCGTCGAAGTTGGCGCCGGCGAGTACGAGTTCACGCTCGAGTAGTCCGGCACCTCGACAGCAAACTCGGGGAAATAAGCGCCGCTCATCCCGTCGATATTTTACGGCGGGTCACCGAGCGGAAGACTGCGGCCGATGAGAGGAAAAGGTGAGCGCGAGATCCGCCGTGCGTACGACAGTGCTGGAACTACCGACTTCGGGCGGCGAAGATGAGAGAGAGCCAATGGTTCGATACGTGGGCAGTATCCTCGATGAAGCCGGCCGCTGCTAGCGAAGAGACTCGGTAATTCGTCCGTCGCTCACCCTGCACCGCCGCTCCAGGTAAAGCGAATTACAACCTCCGAAACTCACACGCTTTGCAGGTATGACGGCGGACTATACGTCATTTTGCTGTACTCTCTTACAGGCGTGCTGAGACGCAGCACGCATCATTGACCCATGAGTTCCGACAATCCATCAGAATCACGATCGGACGAACCGGATCGACGGCGCCGGACCGGTGGCCGGTTGCCCATCGATCGACGCGAGTACCTCCAGTACGCGGGCGCGCTCACGGGCGTTCCTATCGTCGGGGGAGGGATGGCAAGCGCCGACGAGACGAACGATTCCTCCTACGAGGTTAGCGAGCCGACTCCCGTCGACCTCCGCGTCGAATACGCGCGGAATCCCGTCGGCGTAGACGTGGAATTACCTCGTTTCAGCTGGGACGTCGCCGCCCCGGGCCGCGACTGGACGCAGCGAGCCTACCGGATCATCGTCGCATCGACCCCCGAGAAACTCGCCGCGAATCGGGGGAACGTCTGGGACTCCGGCAAGGTCGCGTCGGAGCAGTCAGTCAACATCGAGTACGCCGGTCCGTCGCTCGAATCGGGAACGCGCTACCACTGGAAAGTGAAGGTCTGGGATGACGACGGCCGAGCGTCATCCTGGAGTGATCCGGGGTACTGGGAAACCGGGTTACTGAGCGAGGCTGACTGGAACGCGACCTGGATTGGCCAGGAGAACGAGACAGAATTCCGGGGTGTTGAGTGGACGGATTACACCTTTACCGTCGACGTCGAGATCCTCTCGGAGAACGCGGGAGTGCTCTTCCGAGCGCAGGACGAGGGGAACTTCTACATGTGGCAGCTCAACACGAAGAACGCAGACGTGCCGCTTCTGCGTCCGCACGTTCGAGAGAACGGCAACTGGTCCGTCCTGAAGCAGATTCGACTCGACGACGTGGTCGGAGACTCGTTCGACGGCCAGCACACGCTGTCGGTGACGGTCGACGGCGACGAGTTCACCACGCGTATCGACGGAGCGCACGTCGATACGACGACCGATTCGACGCACTCGGCCGGAACGATCGGCTTTCGGGAAGACTCGAGCGAACGAGCGCGATTCGACAATATCAGGGTGACTGCACCGGACGGGGCGGACCTGTACGCTGACGATTTCTCGGCCCCCGCGGAAAGCGCGTTCCCGAGTGAGTTGATCGAGGACGACGCGCTCGTGGTACAGGGGACGGGCCCCCTGCTGCTCGGCGAATCGTCGTACGAGAATCCGAGTCCGCTGATGCGGACGGAGGCCGAACTCGGGAAGGAAATCGAATCCGCGCGAGCGTACGTCGCCGGTCTCGGGTTCCACGAGTTGTATGTCAACGGCGATCGGATCGGCGAGCAGGTTCTGCACCCCGGCCAGACGGACTTCGAGAAGACCGTCCTGTACGAGACGTACGACGTCACCGAGGCGCTACGGGAGGGGACAAACGCTATCGGCGTGGCGCTCGGTCGAGCACGCTACGGAGAGCTCAACGGTGGCTGGGGCTGGAACGACGTCTCGTGGTGGAGCGATCCGGAACTGCGGGCCCAGGTCGAAGTCGAGTTCGCAGACGGCAGCGTTACAACGATCGAAACCGGCGGCGGCTGGTCGGTCGTCGACGGCCCGACGCGGTACGACTCGCTGCTCGGCGGCGAGATCTACGATGCGCGCGAGGAGCGAACCGGATGGACCGAATCCGAGTACGACGACTCCGACTGGGAGACGTCGATCACGGTGGAGGGCCCCGGCGGCGAGTTGATGAACCAGCTCGCTCCGCCGATTACTGTCCGAGATACGATCGAGCCAGACGAGATTCTAGAGCCAGAACCCGGCGTCTACGTCTTCGACATGGGCGAAATGATCGCCGGGTGGCCCGTCCTGACCGTCGACGGTCCCGAAGGCACGACCGTTTCGTTGACGATGGGGGAGAAGCTCGAAGGCTTCCCCGAGAACGAAACGGGACGAGTGGATAACGACTACTTCGTATCACCGCTCCAGGAGGACGAGTACATCCTCTCGGGTGAGGGGACCGAGACGTGGAAACCGCGCTTCACGTATCACGGGTTTCGATACGTACAGATCGAAGGGTTCCCGGGAACGCCCACGACGGACGCCCTCCAGGCGGAAGTCGTGTACACGGAGGTCGACGCGAACACGACGAGCACGTTCCGCTGTTCGAACGACCTTTTCAACCAGATCCACGAGAATACGCGGCGGGCGCTCACGAACAACCTGCACAGCATCCCGACGGACACGCCGATGTTCGAGAAGATGGCGTACGGCGGCGACGGGTTGGCGATGACCGAGACGACGATCTACAACTACCTGGCGCCCCGCTTCTATACGAAGTGGATCCGAGACCTCGGTGATGCCCAGGAGGAGGGGCTCGTCCCGTCGATCGCACCCGCCGTCGAAGGCCGGTACAGCGGACGCAACGCGACCGCCGCCGGGTGGGGGTCGGCGTACGTCATCATTCCGTGGTGGGCCTACCAGTACTACGGCGACGAGCGGCTGCTGGAAACGAACTACGAGGGAATGAAAGCGTACGTCGACGTTCTTATCGACCAAGCCGATGGGCTGATCCATCCGGGCGGATTCGGCGACTACAACGCCCCGGGCACGTTCGGTGAACCGCCGGAAGGGTCGAAAATCGTCGGTACGTCCTACTTCTACCGAGACGCCGAAGTTCTCTCGGAGGTGGCGTCGGTGCTCGGCCACGAAGAGGACGCGCAGACGTACGCCGCACTGGTCGAGGAGATCCGCACAGCGTTCAACGACGAGTTCCTGGATACCGACGCGAACATCTACCGCACCGGAGAGACCGACGAGTACCGACAGACGTCGAACGTGATGCCGCTCGCGTTCGGGATGGTCCCGGACGACCGTGAGGACGCCGTCGTCGCGAATCTCGTCGCTGACGTGATGGAGCGACGCGACGGCCATCTGAACACCGGCGTACACGGGACCAAGTGGCTTCTTCCGGTGTTGACCGAACACGGCCATCACGACGTCGCGTACACCGTCGCAACGCAGCGAACGTATCCCAGCTGGGGGTGGTGGATCGAAAACGGGTTCACCGCTCTCCTGGAGGACTGGGACATCACCGAAGGCAGTCGGTCGCTCGATCACCAGTACTTCGGCTCTATCGACGAGTGGTTCTACAAGTACGTGGCCGGCGTCCGATCGCCGTCGGATCCTGGCTACGAGGCGATCGAGATCGCGCCGGAGATTGTTCCGGAACTCGACTGGGCCGAGGCGTCCGTCGAGACGGTTCGTGGCATCGTCGACGTACGGTGGGAGCGGACGACAACGGTAGGCGAGGAACGGACGACTGACGGCATCGTGATGGACGTAACGGTGCCCGAAAATGCGACGGCGGCTATCCGCATTCCGACGTTCGGCGGCGCGAAGACGCGCGTTCGCGAAGGAGAGAAAACGATCTGGAACAACGGAAACCAAACTGATCCGGGCCGCCTAGGCATCCGGAGCGTTCAGCGCGACCAGGACGTGATTCTCGTCGAAGTCGGCTCCGGCGAATACGAGCTCGAACTCGAACAGATCGGTGAGTAGTATGGCCCCACAGATCTACGGGTGCGCAGCTCCGTAACCATCTGCTGTTTTGCTGCGTCTCGTCGTTCGCCTTTCAGATTGTGCTGGAGCGTCTGGCCGTACTAGATGCAAGATCTGCATGTACCGGTGTCCGTTATCTTGACTCTGCGTGAAAGATAAGTGTGCCATTCCTTGCCGTGACAACCGCAGTATCGCGCGAAATTCACGGCCTGTAGCGACGCGGCCGTTAACCGATAACACGTCTACGAATGAGCGATAATTCACAAAACGACCGACGAACGGACCCAGAATCGACACCGATCAGACGGCGTGCCTTCCTTGCTGCGAGCGGCTTGCTCGGAGCGACCACCATCCCGGGCCTCGGGGCGGCCGACGCCCTCGGATCGTCCGGCGAAGCCCCTCGATCGGATCCCGGGCGGCAAACTAGCTTCACCAGATACGAACTCGCCGAAAACGGCCTCGGCAACGCACAGACCGACACGCCGCCGTTCTGTCCACGGCTGACAACCTACGATGGCCGCCAGTACTACGCCTACTGGACGCACGCCGGGAAACTGGTTGTCGCGGCTCGAGACCTCCCCGACGGCGAGTGGAGCCAGCATCACACCGACGTCGAGATCGGAGTACGCGACGGCCACTGGACGCCGGCGCTGGGGATCGGCCCCGACGGTCACGTGTTTGTCTGTTACAACACGCGGGGCAGCCGGCCGACGTGGCGTCGCAGTACACGTCCAGCCGACGTCTCTGCCTTCGGTCCCGAACGAAACGGGATGACCGGCCAGAACGAGGACGGCGCGAACTATCCGGAGTTTGCCCGCCTCAACGACGGGACACTCCTGTTCGGCTACCGTCAGGGCGGGAGCGGTAACGGCGACTGGATGCTGAATCGCTGGAACAGCGATGCCGGCACCTGGGAGCCGCTGCACCATCCGCTCATCCTGGGGGAGTACGCGGGCGAGACGTACAACGCCTATCCCTGGAACCTCGTCCAGTCGAACGACGGCGTGCTCCACTATTTCTTCTGCTGGCGCGGAACCGGCGGCGTCCAGACCAACCAGCAACTGTCCTACGCGCGGAGTCCCGACGGCGGCGAGACGTGGACTCGGAGCGACGGAACGCCCTACGAGCTCCCCATCACGAAGGGCGCTGTGGAGGTGGTCGACCCGATCGAGCCCGACAGCAACCTCATCAATCAGGGTTGGTCGGCGTACCATCCCGAAACTGACGAGCCCCACGTCGCGTACTACCGCGACGACGCCGAGGGACACACGCAGATCTTCCATGCCTCTCTTTCGGACGGCGACTGGGAGATCGAAGCTGCCACGGACCGCCAGACGAACATCAATCTCGGCGGCGGCGGTGTCGTCGCCTCGCCCATCGGCCGCATGGGAATCGTCGTCGGCGACGACGGCGACGTCCACATCGTGACCCGGGACTTCCAACGCGGGAGCTGGCCGCTCCTCGTCGAGAAACGGGACGGCGAGTGGGAGACCTCGATCCTCTATAAACGGAACATGACGTGGAGCGATCTTCACATCGATCCCGAGCGCTGGCGGCAGGATCGAGTACTCAGCTTCGTCGATCACCAGCAGACCGTCGGCGATGTCCCCTGGAGCGCCGATGCGCTCGTCGGCATCTCGGACGTGGATCCGGACGACCTCGGTCGAGCCACACGGACGGTCGAATCGTGGGGCGCAAACGGGGAACTCACGACGTACGCCTCGACCGGGTCGATCGAAACTCCAATCACGACGTCGAGCACGACTTTCGAGGACACCTCGACCGCGCTCGCGGCAACCGAGACGACCGTCCCGGCGACGCCGATGTACGCCAGAGCGACAGCTGACGTGGAAGCGGAGGAGGACGCCGAATCCGAGGTGCGGGTCAAGATCGATGGCCGACACGGAACTACCTACGGCGAGCCCGCAGCAGGTCACGACGGCGAGCGCGTCGTCACCGAGTGGACCGAGATCCCGCAAGCATTCCGCGCCGGGTTCGCGAACGTTCAGGTCCGATCGAGCAGGGGCGACGAGTGGAGCGATTACTCGTTCGAATCGCAGTTCACCGTCGAGAGCGAACAAGTCGGGTTCATCTTCCGCGCCCGGGACGCGGACAACTTCTACATGTGGCAAGTCGCGGACGAGTCGCACGGCTTCGAGCAGCATCTCTTGCGGCCTCACGTCCGAGAAAACGGTAGTTGGACGCTGTTGGACGAAATTCCGCTCGGAGATGTCGTCGACAGCGTGGAAGGGCAGGAACACGAGATTCGGATCGAAGCGATCGGTTCCGAGATAACGACGTTCCTCGATAGTCAGGAGATCGATCGCCGGACCGACGACACGCACACCGAGGGGCGGATCGGATTCAGGCAACCCAGACACAGCAGCCGAAGCAGGAGCGTCCTGGTAGATGCGATCACGGTCACGGACGATAGCGGTGAGATCCTGTTCGAGACCGCGTTCGAGTCCTCCGAGTCGCCATACTTCGATGCTGGCGACCTCGTCGGCGGCCACCTTCGGCTGGACAATACGGGGATTACTCTGATCCACCTGCCAGCCCCGACGACGACTCTCACCGACGTCACGCTGGAGCTAGGATACGACGACCCGACCTCGTTCGAACGGACGGTTGCGCCGCAAGGCTCCAGCGGCGCGGACACCAAGCCTCTCGCCCACATGGTGACGGTCAACGCGACGGGGCTTCAGGAGGAGGCGCCCGTCCGAAACGAGACGAGTTCCTTCCGCGATTCGTCCACATCCCTCGACGTCGAACGGGCGACGCCGGCCACGCCCCTGTACGGGCGCGTGACGGCACGGATGGAACCCACCGGTTCGCTCACGCTGGACGGGTCGTCCTGGATCTGGTACCCCGACGATGACCCGGCGTGGGACTACAACGACCCCTCGGCCGAGGGCGTCCGGTACTTCCGGCGATCGTTCCAACTCGACGAGGTGCCGACGAACGCGACGCTGGTGTTCACCGCCGATAACCTCGCGACGGCCTCGATTAACGGGACCGAGGTCGGAACCTCGGCGGACGGGTTCGATGGCCTGCCCCGATACTCCTGGCAGCACGCGGCGGCGATCGACGTGAGTGATGCACTGCAGGCCGGGGAGAACGTCCTCGCGATGAAAGCCGAGCGGTTTGGCAACTACGCGGGCCTCATCGGGCGGTTGTACCTGTCCTTCGGCGACGAGACTCGAGCGATCGATACCGACGGCGCGTGGGTCGCCAGTCAGGACGAAGCCGCCGGCTGGCGATCGACCGGTTTCGATGATTCAAGTTGGCCAGCCGCGCAGGTACTGGGCGATTACGGAATGGGACCGTGGGGAACCAGAGTCTCCATCGACGGAGACCCCGCAGCGATCCGTATGAAGCTGTCCGCGGACGGGGAGACGGCCTACACCGACCCGGTGCAGTCGAGAAATCAAGGAGTTCGCACGACCGGCTGGAAACCCATTCCGCCGTCGTTCAACGGCGGATCGGTCACACTTCAGTCGACGAATGCACGGGTGACGGCCGCCACGTTGGAGCTAGCTATCCGAAATGATATCTAAGTAGACGGTACTCGCTTCGAGCGGACAGCATCGTCCAATCCGTCTTCTCCGAGAGTTGATGTCACACGTCTCCTTTCTTCGAGATCATTCGTCACACCCACCGTACGCCGGAGATGCTTTCGAGGATCACGAGTGCGGAGTATCTACGACGAAGTCGCTAATCGTTTCATATATACATACCGCTTATTTACAGTACTTGTTACTGCATCGCTATCTTATGATTCTTATTGCCGTATACTAGCCTAGGCTATGGTTCCGATCAACCATAGATGAGCATATAATGACACGTGATCCACCAGCAGACACGCACGATACAGCTCCGGACGACGAGTCGCAGAGCGGCATCCTCCCGATCGACCGTCGCGACTACCTCCAGTACACCGGCGTCCTCGCCGGGGGATCGTTCCTCGGCAGCCCTGCGGGAGCAACGGCCAGTTCGGAGACGAGCGACGCCGGCGAATCCGGATCGATTATCGAGGACGATGCGACGCCGACGGATCTTCGCGTCGAGTACGCGACGAACCCGCTCGGCGTCGACGAACCGCGTCCGCGGTTCAGCTGGTGCCTCGCATCTGACCAACCAGACCAGGGGCAGACCGCCTATCGCATCCGGGTAGGATCGTCGGCGGCAGCGATCACTTCCGAGGGTGCCGACGTCTGGGATTCCGGCAAGGTCGCGTCGTCGCGGTCGACTAACATCGAGTACGATGGCCCGGCACTCGACCCGGCGACGCGGTATTACTGGACGGTCCGCGTGTGGGACGTCGACGAGACTCCGAGCGAGTGGAGCGAACCGGCGCACTGGGAGACGGGGCTACTCGACGAGGAAAACTGGACCGCGGAGTGGATAGGCCGTTCCGAGGACGATAGTAGTTCTGACGAGCGCCCCGGCAGTGAGTGGACAGACTACTCCTTCGAGGCTGACGTGACACTGCTCGAGGCCGCCGCCGGTCTGGTCTTCCGTGCCCAAGATGCGGACAATCTCTACATGTGGCAGATCAACACCGTCCGGTCGTCGGAGCCGCTGCTCCGGCCACACATCCGCGAGGATGGCGGCTGGTCCACGCTAGAGCCGGTGAGTCTGCAGGACGTGATGGGGGAGAACCCGCACGATCAACATCGGGTTCGCATCGACGTCGTCGGCGACCGGATCACGACGACGATCGATGGCCAGCAGGTCCACAGGGTCACCGATAGTACGCACTCGTCCGGAACGATCGGCTTCAGACAGAACGGTGCGGAACACGCCCGCTACGACGATGTACTCGTCACTGCGGAGGGCGGTGACGTCCTGTTCGAAGAACACTTCGACAGTACGCTCGTCGAAACGTTCTCGGGAGGGTCGATCGTCGACGGGCAACTCGACGTTCAGGGCGGCGGTGTCGTTCTTCGAAGTAGCGGAAGCCGAAATCCGAGTCCGCTTCTGCGCTCCGAAGTCCCCCTCGACCAGAATGTCGTGGACGCGAGGGCGTACGTAAGCGGGCTCGGGTTCTACGAACTGTACGTCAACGGCGAACAGATCGGCGAACAGGTGCTCGATCCCGCTCAAACGGACTACGAGCACACGGTCCTGTACGCGACCCACGACGTGACCGACGCGTTGCAGCGCGGCGAGAACGCGCTCGGCGTCGCCTTGGGCCGCGGTCGCTACGGGGAACTGGCGGACAACGTCTGGAACTGGGACGATCCGCCGTGGTGGAGCGATCCGGAACTCCGACTCCAGGTGGAGGTGACATTCGACGACGGCTCGACGACGACGATTACGAGCGACGACGACTGGTACGTCACCGACGGGCCGACCCGTCGCGATTCGCTGTTCGCCGGCGAGTTTTACGACGCCCGAGAGGAACAGGCCGGCTGGACCACTCCCGCGTACGACGACGCCGACTGGGAGGCCGTCGACGTTGTCGACGGACCGGCCGGCGAAGCGACCGCACAGCACGTCCAGCCGATCACGACGTTCGAGCGGCTCGAACCGGTAGACGTGACCGAGCCGGAATCGGGCGTCTACGTCTTCGACATCGGCCAGATGATCGCCGGCTGGACCGAGATCGCTGTCGACGGGCCGGAAGGAACTGCCGTCACGCTGACGATGGGTGAGAAGCTCCACGGCGACGGGACGGTGAACAACGACAACGGTCTCATCTCGGAACCGATGCAGACAGACACCTACGTCCTCGACGGGAACGGGCCGGAGACGTGGGAGTCGCGATTCAGCTACAAGGGCTTCCGGTACGTTCAGGTCGAAGGATACCCCGGAACGCCGACCGCGGACGATATCACCGGGGTCGTCGTTCACTCTGCCATCGACGAAAACGTCGACAGCGACTTCGCCTGCTCCAGCGACCTGCTGACGCAGATTCACGAGAACACCCAGTGGGCGTTTCTCAACAACTACCACGGCGTTCCGACGGATACGCCGACCTACGAGAAGAACGGTTGGACGGCGGACGCACTCGTCACTGCCGAGACGGGAATGTTCAACTTTCGGCTCGCCCGGTTCTACAGAAAATGGCTCGCAGACGTCCGCGACGCCCAACTCGACGCGCCGGAGGTCATCGGCGAGGAAGGAAACATACCGGTCATCGTTCCGACGGCCGATTGGGGCTACGCGGGGTGGACTCCAGATCCGGCCTGGCAATCCGTCTACGTGCTTCTCACGTGGTGGACGTACCAGTACTACGGTGACCGCCGCATCCTCGAGGAGCACTACGATGGCATGAAAGCGTACGTCCGGTATCTCCAGCGGAAAGCCGATAGTCACATCATCCGCGACGGCCTCGGCGACTGGGTCGCGCCCGGCGGCGGCGCCGTTCCCCCGGAAGGACCGGGAATCGTCTCGACGGCGTACTTCTACCGGGACGCCGAGGTACTGGCCGATATCGCCGCCGTTCTCGGCCACGACGACGAGGCCACCGAGTTCTCCCAGTTGGCAACGGACATCGAGACCGCCTTCAACGACGAGTTCTTCGATCCGACCGCCGACGTCTACAGTACCGGCAACGTCAGCGAGTACCGCCAGACGTCGAACGTGTTCCCGCTCGCGTACGATCTCGTTCCCGGCGACCACGAAGATGCCGTTGCCGCCAACCTCGCCGAGAACGTGATGGAAGTTCACGACGGCCACCTGGATACCGGCGCTCACGGTACGAAGTACCTCCTCCCCGTCTTGACGGAGCACGGGTATCACGACGTCGCGTACACGGTCGCGACGCAGCGCACCTACCCGAGTTGGGGCCACTGGGTCGAGAACGATATGACTGCCCTCCTGGAGCGCTGGACGCTGAACGCCCGCTCGCGAGACCACCATTTCCTTGGCTCCATCGACGAGTGGTTCTACAAGTACCTCGCGGGCATCCGGGCACCCGACGAACCGGGCTTCGACCGGTTCACCGTCAAACCACACCCACCCGAGGACCTGGACGAGGTCACCGCTACCACGGAAACGGTCAAAGGGACGATCGAATCCCATTGGCTCCAGAACGACGACGGGACGTTTACCCACGACCTCTCGATCCCCGTCAACGCGTCCGCAGACGTCCACGTTCCTGCGGAGTACCGCTGGGCCGTGATCGTCGACGGTGAGCTCGCCGTGACGCACGACGTAACCGCGTTCCAGGGTATGGACGAGGGGTACGCCGTCTTCGAGATGGGGTCGGGGGACTGGTCGATCGAATCTGACCCGATGCTAGGCCGCTTCGGGTTCGCACGCCACCTTACGAGCGAACAGCAAGAGACCGTGTCGGATCTTCGGGACGCGGGCGATCTAACCGCGGATCAGACGGAGCACCTCAACGCGCAGCTGTCGAAGTTGCACTCCCAACTCGAGGAGGCCATGACCGCCCGGATCGCCGGTGACGCCACAGTCGTCGAACGACACGCCCAACAGGCGCTCGTCACCGTCAACCAACTCCGGCGGTGGCTCTCGAACCAGGTACAGTCCGGAGGACTGTCCCGATCGACTGCAGCGGGGTTACAGGACTCGCTTCGGACGATCGACCAGGCCGTTTCGACGAACAGCGAACGGCTGTTAGACGTCCAAACGGAACTCGTCAACGAATCTAATGCGATCAGTGCTGGTTCCTCCGGCCGCGTGACAGCGGTCGTGGCGAATGACGGCGAGGAGAATATCAACGACGTCTCGGTCTCTCTCTCATCACCGGCTGGCTGGACCGTTACTCCGGTCGGATCGACCAAAACGGGCGTCATCAAACCCGGCCAGTCGTTCGCTGTGGAGTTTGAGGTCGCCGTACCGCTCTCACAGCCTACCGGTCCAGTTACACTCACGGGACAGGCGACCTACCAGCATCGGGGCGGAACGGTCGAATCGTCGGTGTCGACTGCGCTGACGATCGGATCGCCGATCGACGTAACGTCACTCGAAGCTGATAGCGTCCAACCCGGTGAAACAACCGAGGTCAACGCTGTGATCGGAAATGCGATCGATCGACCCGTCTCAGGGACCGTCTCTCTCACCATCCCGGACGGCTGGAACGTCGACTCCGTCGAGAAACCGTATCAGGTCGACGCCAGCGGAACCAGTTCAGTCACGTTCGATGTAGCTGTTCCAGCGTCTGCGACGAGTGACGGTGTCGTCACGGCGGTCGCGACGTACGGGGACATCGTCGGGGCTCGCGCACAGACGGAAGTGGATGTCGACGTTCCGTCCGTCACAGTCGATGACTTCGAGGACGACGACCTCGCCGAGTACAAGGGTCACGTCGACGGCTACGAAGTAGACTCACAGACGCCAGTACTACAGGGAGAGTCGTCGCTCAAGATGCGAGCGAGCGGTGATGAACGGCGCATTGCCTCAACGTTGGGACTCGCTCACTACCCGTCGGCCGGTGATACTGTGAAGTACAACTTCCAGCTCGGCTCTGCGTCGGACACCATCACCTTCGTCTTCGGCGCGCAATCGGAGACCGCGGACCCGGCACACCGGTATGATTTGAATCTCCACTCACCGTCGAACACCATGTACCTCTGGCGTATCGAGAACGGCGTACCGACTGCGGTAGGATCCACGCAGGTTCCGATCGCCGACTACGTCGGTAAGTGGCTCGAGGGCACGATCGAATGGGGTAGCGACGGTACGATCGTCGCCACGCTCACTGACCCGTCGGGAACACGTATCGCACGTCTCACCGGAACGGACACTACCTACCAGCGGGGCGGTATCGGTTACCGTATCAACAAAGCTGAGGGCTCTCCAGGAGTCACGGTCGATCACGTCCGAACCCTCTAAGAGCTGCCAGAATTTCGACGCTCGTCCCGCCGGGCGTCGATCGACCAATCCGACATCTACTCGAAGAATCCTAACACAGAAATATATAATATTATACTGCCAATTGCTTCGAAGAGCAACGCGTCGGTCGTAGCTCGATGCCCCGGTCTCGAACCGTCCGCCGGACAACGAGTATCGTTCTATCACGTCTATATGGGAGTTTTAGGCCCTTATCGACGAGACTCTGGAAATACATCTTTCGCCCCCAGCAGGTATCGGGTCCATCTTTGGATGCGGCGTCCGTAGCAGCTTCACCTACTTGATCAAATGCTTCGTGGCGCTCTTGGGCACTCTATGTTCGATTTGCTTCCTCCTGGATAATCTTGTCCACGCCGAACACCCCGGAAATCACGAATGTCTTGACACGGTGTCGGTGCCGGTTGAATGATTGGTTCTAAAATTTATGGTATGGGATATATGTCGATAATAATATCTAAAAACACGTCGTTGGTCTACGTAGCTCCAGACGACCGGTGACGACCTACGTCCGGACCGTAGCGATTAGGAAGACTGACTCACGGCGTCGACGAAGCAGGAGTCCGGTCGACCAGTGGACGTTCACTCAACCGTGACGCTCTTGGCGAGGTGGCGCGGCTTGTCGATCGGCCGGCCGAGCTCCGCGGCGATCCAGTACGACAGTAGCTGCAACTGGACGTTCGCCAGCACCGGCGCGAGCGTCGGGTCTGTCTCGGGGATCTCCAGCACGTGATTCGCGTACTGCTCGACGTCCGATCGGCCGTCGGTGACGGCGATCACGGGCGCGCCGCGGGCCTGGACCTCCTTGACGTTGCTCACGGTCTTCTGGGCGATCTCGTCGTCGCCGGTCACGACCGCGATCAGGGGCGTGTCGTCCTCGATCAGCGCGAGCGGGCCGTGTTTCAGCTCGCCCGCCGCGAACCCCTCCGCGTGCTCGTAGGAGATCTCCTTGAGCTTCAGCGCGCCTTCGAGCGCGACCGGCTGGTGGTAGCGCCGTCCGACGAAGAAGAAGGCCGAGGAATCGGCGTACGCCTCGGCGACCGCTCGGGCGTCCGAATCGTCGAGCACGGCCTGCACCTGGTCGGGAAGGTCGCGGAGCGCGTCGATCCGGTCGGAGCCGATCGAGTCCTCCGAGAGCCACAGCGCGAACGCGTGGAGCGCGATCTGCTGGCTGGCGAACGTCTTGGTCGCGGCGACGCCGATCTCCGGCCCGGCGCGGACGTACAGCGCCTCGTCGCACTCGCGGGCGGCCGTGCTGCCGACCGTGTTCGTCACCGCGAGCGTCCGGGCGCCAGCGGCGCGGGCCGTCCGGAGCGCCCCCAGCGTGTCGGCGGTCTCGCCGCTCTGGGTGACGCCGACGACCAGCGGCGTCTCGCCGGCCAGCGACGCCCGGTCGTACTCGCTGGCGACGAACGACTGGGCGGGGATGCCCCGTTCCCGGAGCAGGCGGGCGCCGTACAGCGCGGCGTGGTAGCTGGTGCCGCAGGCGACGAGGTGGATCGCCGAGACATCGTCCAGCCCCTCGAGGTCGAGGTCGACGGTTCGCTCGATCCCGTCGACCCGCTCGCGCAGGCACTTCCGGAGCGCCCGGGGCTGCTCGTGGATCTCCTTGAGCATGTAGTGGTCGTAGCCGCTCTTGCCCGCGTCCTCGGCGTCCCACTCGACGGTCGAAAGCGACTTTTCGACCGGCCGGCCGTCGGCGTCCGTAATGCTGACCGTCTCGGGCGTGAGCCGCGCGAACTCGCCGTCCTCCAGATAGAGCACCTGGTCGGTGTGGTCGATGAAGGCCGGCACGTCGCTGGCGAGGTAGTAGCCGTCGTCGCCGACGCCGATCACGAGCGGCGAGTCCTGCCGGGCGGTGAGCACCTCCTCGGAGTCCTCGAACACGGCGGCGATCGCGTAGCTGCCTTCGAGCCGTTCGATCGCCGAGCAGAAGGCTTCTTCGCGGTTCTCGCCGTGTTCCATCGCCGCCTCGATCAGGTGCGGGACGACCTCGGTGTCGGTCTCGCTCTCGAACTCGTGGCCCTCGCCGCGCAGCTCGGCCTTGAGCCGCTCGTAGTTCTCGATGATGCCGTTGTGAACCACCGCGAGCTCGCCCGTGCAGTCGGTGTGGGGGTGAGCATTCTCGTCGGAGGGTTCGCCGTGAGTCGACCAGCGCGTGTGCCCGATTCCGATGGGCGCGGCCAGCGTCTCCTGGCTTTCGAGCGCGGCGACGAGTTCGGAGACCTCGCCCTCGCGCTTGACGACGGTGACGGCGCCGTTCGAGAGCGCGACGCCCGCCGAGTCGTAGCCCCGATACTCCAGGTTCTCCAGCCCGCCGACGAGCACGTCGCGGGCGTCGTGCTGGCGGTCGCGGCCGATGTAGCCGACGATCCCGCACATCAGCGACGCACCTCAGCGCCCGCCGTGACGTTCGCGTCGAGCGTCGCTCCCGAGTGGACCTCCGCATCGGGGCCGACCAGCGTCCCCGGCGCGACGGTGACGCCGCCGCCGAGTCGTGCGCGATCCGCGACGACGGCGCCGAGGCGCTGATCTTCGAGCACCCGATCCTCGATCCGGACGTCCGCCGGTCCGCCCATCGCAGTCGTCCCCGGCCCGATACGGGCTCCCTGACCGAGCACGCAGTCGACGAGCGTCGCGTTGGCGCCGACGCGCGCGTCGCTGTCGAGCACCGTGTTCTCGAGGACGGCGTTCGGACCGACGGTCGCGTTCCGGCCGACGGCGACGTTCGGCCCGAGCACCGCGCCGGCCTCGACGACGGCGTCCTCGGCTATCGCGACCGGCGACTGGAGCACGGCGTCCTCGTGGACGCGCGCCGACTCTGCGATCCCGGTCGCCGGCTCATCGCTGCCGGGAACCACGTCGTGCTCGAACAGTTCCCGGGCGAGCGTGAGGATGTCCCAGGGGTAGTTGGCGTCCGCCCAGAGCCCCGAGGTTCGGACGGCCCGGACCGTCTCGCCGCGATCGACGGCCGTCTGCAGGCCGCCGGGAAGCGTCAGGTTGCCGTTCTCGGTCCCGGTCGAGTGTAGCGCGTCGAAGATCGACCGTTCGAACACGTAGACGCCGGCGTTGAGGTGGTATCGCCCCTCGTCGTCGGGCTGTTCGGCGAAGTCGACCGCGCGCCCGTCCTCGATCGCGACGCCGCCGTACCGGTGGACCTCGCCGCGGTCGAGCGCCGCCAGCGTCGCGGAGGCGTCCGGAGCGTCGCTGTGGGCGTCGAGCACCTCGCGGACGATCCGCGGCGCAACGATCTGGTCGCCGTTGACGACCAGCATCGAGTTCTCGACGGCCGATTCGGCCTGCAGCAGCGCGTGGCCGCTCCCGAGCTGGGAGTCCTGCGAGACGTAGCTGACGTCGGCGCCATCGTGAGTCGAGCCGACGTGGTCCTGAACGCGCGATTCCTTGTAGCCGACGACGATCACGATATCGTCGATGCCGACGGCGGTCAGCGTGTCGAGAACGTGATCGAGAATCGGCGTCGGGCCCGCAGGGAGCAGCGGTTTCGGCCGGTTTCGCGTGAGCGGCCGGAGGCGCTTGCCCTCGCCGGCGGCAAGCACGACGGCCGTAGGTGATGCCATGATGTGGTACCGTTCCGATCTGTAGTACCTTAACGTTACGTTATCCCAACAATTTGCGCCTCAGTTCGGATCGCACCTATTTTGGGCGGGCTTTGCGAACGGACGGTCATGGATCTTTACGAACTACTTATCGCGCTGCTCGCCGGCGCGCTCCAGGGTATTCTGGAGTGGCTTCCGGTGTCCAGCCAGGGGAATCTCTCGCTGTTTCTGACTGCGGTGGGCACCTCGCCCGAGATCGCGATCCAGCTCTCGCTGTTTCTCCAGGTCGGCACGACGCTGTCCGCCGCGATCTACTACCGGGATGATATCGCCGAGGCGATCGGCGACGCGCCGGGCTGGCGCCCGCGGACGGCGTTCGATCGGCCGAACGCCGAACTGTCGTTCGTCGTCCTCGCGACGGTCATGACGGGCGTCGTCGGCGTCCCGCTGTACGCCACGCTGCTCGACGCCGCGAGCGAGCTCGCCGGCGGCGCGTTCGTCGCGCTGATCGGCATCCTGCTCGTCCTCACGGGGCTGCTCCAGCAGACCAGCGAGTCGGTCGGTCTCGGGAACCGGGATCTGCCGGACTGGATCGACGCGGTTCTCGTCGGCGCGCTCCAGGGGCTCGCGGTGCTGCCCGGCGTCTCCCGATCGGGGACGACCGCCAGCGGCCTGCTCGTGCGCGGCCACGACGGTCCCTCGGCGTTTCGGCTCTCCTTTCTCATGTCGATCCCAGCGGGGCTGGGCGCCGCCGCGCTGACGATGGCCGACGCCGGCGGGCTGCCCGGCGTCTCGGCCGGATCGGCCGCGGTGTCGCTGGTCGTGAGCGTCGTCGTGGGGTACGCCGCGATCGACGCGCTGTTGCGGATCGTCGAGCGCGTCCCATTCTGGGCCGTCTGTTATGGGCTGGGCGGGCTGGCGATCGCCGGCGGCGCGCTGGTGACGGTGGCCTGAGCGATGACCGTCGACACGACCGCGACGCGGCGGTCGCGGCCCAACTGGGGGGATCGGTCGTGATCCGCGCTCGCTTTCGGATGACGCTGCCCGAAGACATCTGGATCGCCGAGGTCTCGACCGCATTTCCCGACGCGACGCTTCGATTGCTCACGGGCGTCCCGAAGGGCGATCGCGCCCTCGAACTGGGCGAAGTCGTGGCCGACGCCCCCGAGCCGGTCGTCGAGGCGATCCGTTCTCATCCCGATATTGCCGAGTACGACCTGCTGCACGCGGACGATCGGCGGACAATCGCCCAGTACGAAGCCGTCGAGCGGCGCCTCTACGAGTTCCTCTGGGGGTCGTCGCTCCCGCCGGAGTTTCCGCTGCTCGTCGAGGACGGTGAGATGGAGTTCGATCTGACCGCGACGCGCGACCAGTTCGAGGCGTTCGGCGCATCGCTCGACGCCAGCGGCCGCCAGTACGACCTCCTGTCGGTCGTCCACACCGACGAGGACCGTTCGCTCCTCACCGAGCGCCAGCGGGAGTGTCTGACCGTCGCGCTGCGCCGCGGCTACTTCGAGGTGCCCCGCGAGTGTACGCTGGCGGAACTGGCGGCGGACCTCGGCGTCGATAAGTCTTCGGCGAGCGAGACCATCCGACGCGGGACGGCGCGGGTGCTCGAAGAGTTTCTGCTCAGCCGGAACTGAGTGCCGCGGTTGTCCAACGGGGAGACGCCTCTCGGCGCGAACGGGTCGCTACCGTGTGTCCGCTCCGGCGTCGACCGGGGGATCTCCTCCGTCGGTTCGACCGAAGCGTCTAGCGGCGGTATCGCGCGCTCCCGTCGCGGCCGACAGCTCCGCATCGTCGGTCGCGCCGAGGCCGTGGCGCGGCATGTTGTTGTAAATCGTCTCGTACTCGCCCGGTCGGACGACGTACGTTTCGTGCCAGATCCCCACGCTGGCGTCGTCTTTCGTCCCGTTCTGATAGTACTCTTGCCAGGCCGGGAAGTGCAACTGGCCGCCGTCGCGAGCGTACGCCTCCAACTCCTCGAATGACTCCCAGTACTGGACGAGGTTGAGGTTTCGGATCCCCGGACCGACTACCGTTCGGCTCCCCAGCAGTCCCGATTCCGGATCCGCGGCCAGTTCCCGAACCATCCGCGGGGCGGCGACCAACACGGGCAGCCACCGGTGGGGCTTCCGGAACGCGTTGATTCGCATGCCGATGTGGAACACGACGATCTCGCCTTCGCGTTCGGCGGTCACACGCTCTCCGATCACGTCATCGGGGGCGCGACCGCCGTCGCTTCGTCGACGCCGCACACTTTCGAGCTTCTCGGCGAGGTATCGCCGGACGCTTCCGAACAGGCTCATACTGGTTAGTAATACTCGCCCTCTGTGCGTGAAGGTCTGCCCAACATGTTGGGCAGATTTGGGCGGGACGCTGGCCGGGGCCGCCGTCGCACGACCGGTCACCGGGTTGCCTGTGCGAGTTAGCGGAATTCTGATTCCCCCGACGACGGCGTCCGCGCGGGGAGGATTTCCTCGGTGTGCTCCTTGGCCAGTACCGTCAGCAGCTCGTCGACGTCGATTGTTCGACCGGTGTTGCTCGACACGTCAGGTCGTCGTGACGCTGACCGACGGCGACGAGACCGAGGAACTTCACCGCGAGCGATACTACGCATGACCGTGTGCCGGACCGACGGGTCGTTCGACGCCTCGAAAGCGGCCTCCGGCGATGTCTTGCCATCGACACCCGACGCCACAAACGCCCTCACCGAACGGCCGCGGCGCCGACCGACAAACAGCTATATGTTAGGAAATGATAACTTGCGCATGTGACCCGGATCGGTCCCCTTCCGGACGAACTGACCGAAACGTGGCGATACGCCCTCCTCGGCGGGCTGGCATCGATCCCGTTCACGGCCTTCGGCTACTGGCAGACTGGCTCGGAACTGTCGCTCGCGCCGGTGTTCTTCGGCGGAACCCTCGCCGGATTCCTGGCCGAGCGCAAGACCGGAACGAACAGCGGCGTCGGCGTCCGGGCCGGCCTCGTCGGCGGGCTGCCGGCGGTTTGGTTGCTCGTCGACATCCTCGCCGTGTCGTCCGGTCTGGTCGGCCCGTCGTGGTTCGTCGCGAGCGGCCTCGTCCTCCTGGTCGGGGTCGTGGCCGTCGTCGGCGTGCTCGCGTTCGGCTTGTCCGCGCTCGTCGGCGCCGTTGGCGCCCGCGTCGGCGGCTGGATCGCCGGTTTCGGCGGTCGCGGTCACCCGCCCGCCGCAACCGGATGAAGTAACGAGAGCCGGGATGCGCCGGCGATACACGGGCGCGCGAGCCTCATTCGTAGTAGCTCAGTCGCTCGACGACCTCGCCGAAGGCGACGTTCTCCCGTACGGTCGCCATCTCGACGCTGACGCGCTCGCCCGTCTCGGTGTCGGGGACGATGACGACGTAGCCCCGCTCGACGCGGGCGATCCCGTCGCCCTGCTCGCCGATGTCTTCGATCTCGACGTCGCGGACCTCGCCCTCCTCGACGGGCGGGCCCGACGGATCGTGTTCGCGTGTCGATTTCTGGGTCACTGATTTCTGCTCCTCGTCGTCGTTCGACTCGCCTGTCTGGGGAAGCAGCGCCACGCGGTAGTTCTCCCCGTTCTGAATCTCGCCCAGTTCGAGTTCCTGCTCGGGAACCTCGACGACGTACCTCCCGTCCTGTTCTTCGATATTACCTGAGAACAAACAAAGTAACTGTTCGGAAATCTTCATTCGTTGAGCCTCTTTTTGCGGGTTTGGTGCGGGTGACAATGAATCCTCCGTCTGGAACGATCTCGACAGCGGCGCCTCGACGTGCGCGTGCCCGGTCGACGCTGCGTACGACGGGGGCGTGCAAATACCGCGTTACCGGCCCGATCTACCCCCGTCTTCGACGCAGCATCGGTCGACGGTTCGCTGCTGGGTCGCTACCGAAACCGTACTACTATCATGAGCGAAGCCGAGTACGACGTATGTCTCATCGACGGATTGCTGCGATTCTAGCGGTCGTCGGACTCGTCGTGCTGGCCGGTTGTGCCGGCGGGCTCGGCGGATCGGAGACGCAGGATCCGACAGCCGATACTGAGTCCCCGACCGATCCCGAGATGGGAGGGGACTCGATCAGCGAGAGCAACGCGACGAATCCGGACGGAGAAGTGGAAGTGCACGTGTTGAACGTCGGACAGGGGTCGAGTACGCTCATCGTGGGACCGGAAGGGGACACCGCGCTGATCGATTCCGGAGACTGGACTGCCGACGGGGAGAACGTCATCGCGTATCTCGAAGCGCAGGGGATCTCGCGGATCGACCATCTGCTGACCTCGCATCCCGACGCGGATCACATCGGCGGACACGCCGCGGTGATCGAGCACTTCGAGACCGAAGGCGACGGGATCGGAGCGGTGTACGATCCGGGTATCACGTCGACGTCGGCGACGTACAACTCCTATCTCGATGCGATCGAGGAACACGACGTGACGCTGTACCGGTCACAGGCGGGAGATTCGCTCAACATGAGCGGCGTGGATGTGCAGCTCCTCGCGCCGCCGGAAACGTATCTCGCCGGTGACGATCGGAACGAGAACAGTCTGGTGGTACACGTCCAGTTCGGCGCCTCGAGTTTTCTGCTCCCGGGAGACGGAGAAGCCGCGAGCGAACAGTACCTCCAAGAAACCTACGGGGACGATCTGAACGCGACGGTGCTCGCGGCTGGCCACCACGGCAGCCAGTCGAGCACGAGCGAGGCGTTTCTGGAGACCGTTTCGCCGAAAGCGGTCGTCATTTCGAGCGACTACGACTCCCAGTACGGCCACCCCCACGAGGAGGTGCTGTCGCGGCTCGCTGACCGATCCATTCCGACGGTGTGGACCGCGACCCACGGGACGATCGTGATGACGAGCAACGGGTCGGCCGTGACGGTCGGAACGCAAGCCGACGCACCGACGAGCGCGACGGAGCTCAGAACGGGCGATCCGGTCGATCCGGGGACGATGACCGACGTCACCGACCGATTTGTCATTCCTGCCGACGGGACGGCCACTCCGGTGGCTCCGGACGGCGGTGCCGACACCAGTACGGGGAGTGTGGATGACGACGGCGACGATGGCGCCGACGAAACGGCTGCCGATGGAGCGCTGGACGTGGTCGATATCCACCCCGATGCCGAAGGGAACGACAACGAGAACTTGAACGACGAATACGTCGTCTTCGAGAACGCAGGCGAGTCGGCGCTCGATCTCTCCGGATGGGAAGTCGCCGACGAAGCCGGGGCCACGTACACCGTTCCGACCGGGGTTACGCTTGACCCGGGCGATCGAATCACGCTTTACACCGGCAGCGGAACCGATTCCGACTCGGAGTTGTACTGGGGGCAGTCGCGTGCGGTCTGGAACAACGGCGGGGACACGGTTATCGTGCGAGATGATTCCGGCACGGTCGTGATCGAGGAGGCCTACTGAGATGGATTCGAGACAACTCACCGGCGTCATCGATCGGTTCGAGGGCGATCTCGCGGTCGTCCTACTCGAAGCGGGTGGCGACGTCGTCGACGAGGTGACGATCGAACGCGACGACCTTCCCGAGAACGCGGCCCACGAAAATGCCGTCCTTTCGGTCACGCTCGCCGGGGATGACGTCCTCGACGTCTCGTACGACGACGAAGAGACGACACGGCGAACGCGGGACGCGCGCGAGCGGTTCGATCGACTCGCCGAACGACCGCCCCGCGACGAGGACGATACCTGACAGTTAGGGCTTGACGAGCACTTTGATCGCCTCGCGTTCGTCCATCGCGCGATACCCCTCCGGAACGCCGTCGAGATCGACGGTCTCGGTGAAGATCGGCGACGGGTCGAGCGTTCCCCGGACCACGTCGGCCAGTAGCTCCTCGGCGTAGTCCCGGACCGGCGCGACGCCGCCGCGCAGCGCGATGTTGTCCGAGAACATCGAGAACACGTCTAGCCCCTCCTCGTCGACGCCGTAGGGAACGCCGACGTAGCCGACCGTGCCGCCGGGACGAGCGGCCGCGATGGCGGTGTTCATCGCGGACGCCGCGCCGACGCACTCCATCACGTGGTTCGCGCCGCCGTAGGTCAGCTCGCGGATGCGCTCGATGGCGGCGTCGCCGCGCTCGGTCACCGTCTCCGTCGCGCCGAACTCCGTCGCGAGCTCGAGGCGATCCTCGTGGTGGCCCACCGCGATGATGCGCTCGGCGCCGCGGCGCTGGGCGGCGAGCACGCCGCACAGTCCGACCGCGCCGTCGCCGACGACGACCGCGGTGTCGCCCTCGCTCACGCCGGCGCTCACGGCGGCGTGGTGACCCGTCCCCATCACGTCCGTTAGCGGAAGCAAGGCTTCGAGCGTGTCTTCGTCGTCCGCGTACCGATCGGGGACGCGAACGAGCGTGCCGTCCGCGAACGGACACTTGACGTACTCGCCCTGCGCGCCGCCGTTGTCGCCGCTCCAGGATTCGTCCTCGATACAGGACGTGTACAGTCCCTTTCGACAGAACTCGCACTGGCCGCAGCTGATCGCGAACGGCGCGAGCACTCTGTCGCCGGGCGCGACCGAGGTCACGTCGTCGCCGACCGCCTCGACGATCCCCATCGGTTCGTGGCCGACACGCGACCCCGGATCGGGGTCCTTGTCTCCCCGATAGAACCAGAGGTCGGAGCCACAGATCGCGGTGTGAGTCACGCGAATCACGGCGTCGGTCGGCGATTCGACCTCGGGTTTGGGAACGTCCTCGACGGTGATCTCGCCGGGGCCGCGGTAGATCGCTGCGCGCATACTCCCGACTGGGCGCGGCGGGAGAAAAAACGATGCGATCGCGGCACTCTCCGGTGATCAGGTACCGCTGGCTCGCTTCGCTCCCCGCCCATTCTCGCGATCAGTCATCGAGCGCCTCCGGCTCTGCGGGGAGCGTGAACGCGAACGTCGACCCTTCGCCGGGCTCGGAGTCGACCCGGATCTCTCCGTCGTGACGTTCGACGATCCGTTCGCACAGCGCCAGGCCGATCCCCGTCCCGGACTGGTCGCCGCCGTGAAGGCTCTCGAACACCTCGAAGATCCGGTCGGCGTCGTCCGGCTCGATACCCACGCCGTCGTCCTCGACCGAGACGATCCACTCGTCGCCCGCCTGCTCGGCCGACACGCGGATCCGCGGCGGTTCGTCGCCGCTGTACTCGATGGCGTTGCTCAGGAGGTTCTGGAACACCTGGTTGAGCTGGCCGCCGTCGCCGTACACTCGAGGCAGGTTCTCAGCGGTGATCTCGGCGCCGCTCTCCTCGATCCGCATCCGGAGATCCTGTCTGACGTCGTCGAAGACGGCCTCCAGGTCGACCGTCTCGAACGGGTCGCCGCGCGTGTCGACGCGCGAGTACTGCAGCAAGCCGTCGATCATGTCGCGCATCCGATCGGCGCCGTCGACGGCGAACTCGATGAACTCGCGTCCATCATCGTCGAGTTCGTCCGCGTATCGGCGCTCGATGAGCTGGAGGTAGCTCGACACCATCCGCAGGGGTTCCTGCAGGTCGTGAGAGGCGGCGTAGGCGAACTGTTCGAGGCGTTCGTTGGATTCCTCGAGTTTGCGCTCGTACTCCCGACGTTCGGTGACGTCCTGGACGACGAGCATCCCCGCGTACACCTCGTCGTCGGCGTCTCTGACGGGGAGGGTATGGGCGAACAGGTGTCGGTCGTGGTACTCGACCTCGAACGAGTTCGATCCGCCCTCGAGGGCGGCCTGGAAGTACGGTTCGATCTCGGCGACGATGTCCTCGGGGTAGATGTCGTAGACGCTGTTGCCGATCCGGTCTTCTTTCGGAATGTCGGCCTCTTCCATGAACTGGCCGCCTACTGCGGTGTAACGCAAGTCTTCGTCGAACAGTCCCACCGCTCCGTTCGGGAAGTGTTCGGCGAGCGTTCGGTAGCGCCGCTCGGACTCCTCGAGCGCGCGCTCGCGCTCGACGCGCTCGGTGACGTCCTCGGCGATGCCGACGATGCGCTCCCGCTCATCGTTGCTGACCGGGCGCGCCCGGACGTCGAGCCACCGGACGTCGCCGTCGGGTCGAACGATGCGGTACTCCTCGTCGAACACTTCCTCGGGGACGCTGGCGTACGCCCGCTCGACGCGCTCGCGGTCGTCCGGGTGGACCGCCTCGAGGAACGTCGTCGGATCGTCGTACAGCGGCGCCCGGTCGCGCCCACAGATCTCGTCGTACGCGGGATTAATGTAGAGAATCTCCCGCGTGTCGGGATCGGACAACCACACCATCTCGTCGAGATTCTCGGCGAGCATCCGGAACTTCGCCTCGCTCTCTTCGAGCGCCCGTTCGCGCGCCTTGCGCTCCGTGATGTCCCGGCCGATCCCCGCCAGCACTGGGTCGCCGTCGGGGGCCTCGAGCGCCGAGGCGACGAATTCATAGGGAACGGCGCGGCCGTCTTGCGTGCGTAGTTCCGCCTCCACCTGTGCGCGTCCGGTCTCGAACCCCTCGGCGACGGCGTCGGCGATCCGCTCCCGCTCGTCCTCGTCGAAGACGTCGCTCGCCTCCATCGACGCGATCTCTTCGTCCGCGTAGCCGGTGACCTCGCAGACGGTTTCGTTCCACCGCTGTACCGATCCGTCCGCGTCGAGGACGTAGAACATGTCGTCGATTGCGTCCAGGATCCGGTCGGTGTACTGCCTGTACTGTTCGAGCCTGCGTTCGTACTCCTGTTGTTCGGTGACGTCTCGGACCACGAGCATGCCGGAAAAGACGTTGCCGTCGGCGTTCCTGACCGGAAGCGTGTGTGCGTCCAAGTGTCGGCCCCGGTACGCAATCTCGAACGAGTCAGCCTCGCCGTCGAGCGCGGCCCGGAAGTACGGCTCGATCTCCTCGACGAGCTCTTCGGGATGGAGGTCGGCGATGTTGCGGCCGATGCGGTCCTCGGGTTCCACGTCGAGCGCCTCGAGGAGCTCTCCGCCCACGGCGGTGTACTCCAGGTCCTCGTTGAACAGCCCGACCGATCCGTTCGGGAAGTTCTCCACGAGCGTCCGATGGCGACGCTCGGACTCCTCTAACTTGCGCTGGACCGCCCTGCGCTCGGTGATGTCCTGAGACATCCCGAGCGCCGCGAAGACGTCGCCGTCGGTGTCCCGGACCGGAACGATCCGGAACTGGTAGGTCCGCCCGTCGAGGTCGGTCTCGAACGTGTCCGCGGTCCCTTCGAGCGCGGCCTCGTAGCGCGGGACGAGTTCGGCGGCCAGCGTCGAGGGCAGAACTTCGTCCACCGGCCGGCCTTTGACCTCCTCGGCGGTGACGTCCGCAACGTCGCTGGGGGCGCCGCCGACGGTCTGATACCTGAGCTTTTGATCGACGAGCGCGACCGCACCGTTGGGGAAATGCTCGACGAGCGTTCGGTAGCGCCGTTCGGACTCTTCGAGCGCTCGATCGCGCCTCTCGCGTTCGGTCACGTCCCAGTCCGAGACCAGGACGGAGACGACCGCACCCTCCCCATCTATCACCGGTCGCAGGCGGCCGCTCTGGACGTACTGTTCGCCGTTCGGGCGGGTTCGGTCGATCTCGAAGTCAACGTACTCGCCGGTCGCAGCGCGCTCGATTCCCCGCTCGAGTTCGGCTCGCGCGTCCGCCGATTCGAGCGCCTCGTCTTCCGAGGGTCGCTCGCCGTCCTCGTGCTCGCCCCACAGTGGCAGCTCCCAGAACGGTTCGCCGGTCACGTCGTCGAGGTCGGCGTGGACGTTCTCCAGCGCCGCTCCGTTGACGTCGCGTACCGTCCCGTCGGTGTCGAGTACTCCGACGACACCCTCCGGATCCTCGACGACGGCGTCGTACCGGCGTTCCTTTCGTCGCAGTTCCCGCTCGCGGTCCGCGCGGGAGACGGCCGACGCGAGAAGCCCCGCGACGTCCCCGACGAACGCGGCGTCGTCCTCGGTGAACTCGCGGCGCTGCGTCGTGTAGGCGCCCAGTACGCCCCACGGGTCGTCCACGGTGCCGATAGCCACGCTGACCGCGCTGACGACGTCGTGGTTTGCGAGCAGTTCGGCAGTGGTGACGCGCTCGTCTTCGGGAGGATCGTCGACGCTGTCGTCTTCGGAGAGGTCGAGGGTGATGATCGGCGCATGCGCGCGGAGCGTCCGACCCGTCAGCGAGTCTGCCCTCGCAGATACCGTCGCGTTTCCGACCAGTCCATCTCGCCAGCCGACGCCCTGGCGTAGCACTCCCGCAGCACTTCCGGGAGGGACCTCGATCACGCCGCAGTAGTCGGAATCCAGCGTCTCTGCGACCGCCGCCGCCGCGTCCCGTAGTACCCGGTCGAGATCCTCACTCTCTAGAGCCTGTTGCCCGAGCGCGGCAACGACTTCATGTCGGCGGGTCTGCGCACCGGCGGACGACCCGGCCGTCGACGTCGGATCCATTTACGCTGAGAGTGACCGCGACAGACAAAGAGCCTTCCGCGTACGAGGGTCTCTCTCCTTTCGCGTCGCTTATAGGAAAACGCATTCGAACGTCGATCCTCCGGGGTCCCCGCCCCGCTCAATCGCCACAGGTCCGCGTTTCGACGCTCCCGGCAGGCGGATCGTTCCGCAGCACGGTGATCTCGTCGGGCCCCTCGACGCGAACCGTGTACTCTCCGTACTCGAATTCAACGGTCACGTGCTGGCTGTCGGAACTGCGAACGAGCTCGTCGAGCGCGTCCGTATCGATGACGTCGTACAGCGGCTCCAGGTCATTCGGATCGACTCCCTCGATCGCCGCGATCTCTCGAGCGATCGCAACGCTCGTCCCCTCTTTTCGGCTCATATTGAGAGCCTCCAGGATTGGTACTGATAAGCGCATTGGTTGTTTGCTGACGTGCGTCAGCCGTGCGTCTGACGCAGTCTTTGGAGATTGCCCTCAGAACGCGATTTGGGTTCGTGATCTCAGGTCGAATTGTCGGTTCTTCCCGGAAGCGCGACACTGCTGTTTCCAGTAGACATTTCGGCCTCGTCTCACTCCATCTCGAACATATACAGACACCGTGACTTCTGACCCGCTTGAGATACTCCTTCTTCTATCAGTCCCGCGCACGCCTCTATCGCCCTCTTCTCTCGGAGAACTGCTGTAGACCGAGCCCGAGAGCGCCGATACCGGCTACCGCCCCGGCGGTGCCGAACACGCCGCGGACGCCGACGAGCGGCACAAGCGGCCCGAACACCACCGGCGAGAGAAACTGCCCCGTGTACCCGAACGACGCGATATAAGAGCTGAACTGGCCCTGGCGATCGGCCGGCGCGAACGCCTCGACCCACGCGAACGCCGACGGAAACACCAGCCCGACGCCGAGGCCGAACAGCACGACCGGGACGATCGCGCCGACGGCCGTGTCGACGACCGTCGCGAGGCCGAAGCCGACCAGCCACAGCCCGAACGCGGCGAGGACGAGCGCGGATCGGTCGACGCGACGCACGAGCCGGTCGTAGACCACGGCCGACAGGCCACCTGCGGCACCGTTCGCGGCCAGGTAGAGGCTGATCGCGAACGACGACGACACGCCGACCTCGGGGAGAAACTGCGGATAGAAGACGACGATCACGTACAGGAACGCGTTCGCGCCAAAGTACAGCAGGTACACGAACAGGAGTGCGCGGCGACGGCGAAACACGGCGAGCGTCGCCGCGAGCCGCTCGCGCAGCGAGGGCGTCGATTCCGCTGCGTCGCCCGGTGCCTCGCCGTTCTCGGCGCGCGTCTCCGGGATTGTCACGGCGGCGAGCAGCCCGAGCGGCAGCGCGACGAGGTACACTCCGAACGGGAAGTTCCACGCGAGCGTCCCGACGGCACCGCCGACCAGCGGCCACACGGCGGCGCCGGCGCTGTTCGCGCTGCTCCGGTATCCGAGCGCGCGCTCCATCGCCTGGCCCTCGTAGAGCTGGTAGATGAGGACCGTCACGGAGGTGTACACTGCTGCGGTGCCGATCCCGAGGACGACCCGGGACGCCAGTAGCGGGAGATAGGCGTCGACGACGAGGCCGGCGCCGCCGCCGATCCCGTAGACGAGGAGCCCGCCGACGAACGGCCGGCGCGGGCCGACGCGATCGATCACCGAGCCCATCAGCGGACTCGCCAGGACGATCACCCCGCCGTGAGTGGTGATGATCAGTCCGGCTGCGGTCCCGGAGACGCCGAGTTCTCGCTGGATCTGCGGGACGATGGGGCCGAGGATCGCCCCGGCCATGACGGTGAGCGTCGCCGCCGCGACGATCAGCCACAGCGATCGCCGTCGCTGGGATGCGGATGTCACGCCTGGCCCGTTTGTCCGGGTGATATGTAGGATTGCGGTTTCGAGGCGTGTTCCTCAGAGCTGGAGCGCTGCTTCAGTGGGGTCCGACGCCGACAGCGTTAAGCGTACGAATATGATATGGGTATGTATGCCCGAGGCAAAGAAACGCACGGTCGGCGAACGCGGTCAGGTGACCCTCCCGAAAGAGCTCCGCGAGGAGTTCGGTCTCCATGGCGGCGACGAGGTCGTGATCCGAAAAGAATCGGGGAAGATCGTCATCGAGCGCCCGATCTCGCGCGAGGACCTCGCGGAGGGGTATCGGCGTCGCGCCGACCACCACCGGGAGCTGGCTGACGAGCTGGCCAGCGTCTCGCAGGAAGCCGCCGACGACCTCGGCGACGTGCCGGAGTGGTAGGTGGCCTCGATGCACGTTCGCCGTGGTGATCTTGTGATCGTCGAGTTAGATCCAACACGAGGATCAGAACAGCGTGGCACGCGCCCCTGTCTCGTCGTCCAGAACGATGTCGGCAACGAGAACGCCCCGACGACGATCGTCGTCCCGCTCACGACATCCTTCGGCGATGAGCTCTATCCGTTCGAGGTATTGGTGCCTGCCGACAACTGTGCGCTTCGAGAGGATTCGGTCGCGGTCTGTAGTCAGATTCGGACGATCTCGATCGACCAGCGAGTCACCGACGTGATCGGCTCGATCCCGGACGACCGTATGGAGAAGGTCGATACCGCACTTGAGTACAGTCTCGGACTTCGTGACGTGTGAGCCCAGCAGATGAGTCACGGAATAAGTTGGAGGCGGATAACGGGTCGCGTGAGACGAACCGCGATGAGCAGCCAGCGCAGAATGCGTCGAGAGAAACCGTCCTCTCTCCCGCCCAGTTGGATTCACTCATCGCCCAGCTAGCTGCCGAATTGCAGTGGAGTAACCGATCAGACAGATCTGCAACTACCTTTCGTCAAAGGCCCGTTTGGGAGTTCACCGCGAGCGTTTCGTACCACTCGACGAGAACACCCGAGAAGAGCGATCCTTTTCAGCGGACCCACACCCAGGCCACTGCAACCAGTCCGATTAACAGAAACGCCGTCGTAAAGAACCCGGCCTCGGTACCAAGCAGCCCGGAGGCCCCCGGAATATCCATGCGCTTGACATACCCCAGTCCGACGAAGATCCCGATGACGATCCCTGCGGTCGCAACTCGCAGACCGAGGTCGCTCAGGAAATTCCTGAACGTGAAGTCACGGGACATCCAGTCGTCTCCTTGTCGCGGCCCCACCAAAACGTCTTCCCCAGAGACGAAGTCCGCTCGCGCGATCCCCGACTCACCATTGTGGTCCCCGCTTCACTCACCCTCGAACGAATCCCGAAGCCACTCGACGAGATACACCGCAGTCAGTCCGGGAGTGTCGATTCGAAACTGCTGTGGCGGGCTGTCTCCGCGTACGTCTTCTCGACTCTCGGCTCTCCCTCAACTATACCTGTCAATGAGCAGGGCAGCCGACTAGTCGCGGCGTCCGGACTCTCGTCTGTGGAACTCCCGACGCAAATCTCGGATCTCACGTACTCGTACAGCTCTGTGGCCGTCCGGAAAATATAGTGAAAACCACTATTGCGTAGGCCGTTGCCCACCCTGAGTCACACTGTTGACGATCCCCACTGATCACTGTCGAACACGACACGCGGCTGAACGGGATGTAGAGACACTCTCGGCCCAGAATGATCTCTCTACCGTCTCCCACAGTTCGTTCGAGAAATGCCCGTTCGGACCAAGCAATCGGCATATCACCCGTATTCGGGTACACTCCCACGCAGAACGGTACTCTGGCTGGTTTGTGCCGTTCATCACTGCACACCTATACCCCAGTTATTAACTCGCTATCTTCGCGCCCTACCGGCTGAGGAGCCTATCTTCGGCACTGTCGACAGCAAAACCGACCTATCGCTGCACCCAGCCGTTTACCGCCATATGCTCCCCGAAGTAGTATACACCCTGCCGTAGTCCTGCGCTTTTTTGTTGGCTACTGTTGTGCAAACGAGACACTTGGCTGTTAGTATCCTTCAGAGAGATCGGCCTCAAGAAGGCTTGAGACTACCAAATAAAAAATTGACAGCCAAACGGAGAGACTCCCAGAAGCCGACCCGGCCATCCTGCCCGCTACAGCACCCTACAGACAGCCATTCTTCCGGGTAAGCAACGCGCTGTACGTCCCGCATAGCTGTCAGCGAACGAGTTCGAAACCGGGGATTCCGCGGAATTCACGGTCAAAATGCGGTGTAGGTCTCGATATTGCCTCTGACAGACGACGCTTCGGCGAGCTCACGTCGCGAACAAAGCGAAATAGCTATGCGGGATTCAGGCGCCTCTCAGGCAACTCTCTCGTTATGACTACTGATACCCTCCCCGACCGCTCGGCGCTCCCGACGGCGCTCACAGAACGTGAGCAGTGGGTCTGCTGGCGCACCCAAGAGCGCGGCGGAAAACAGACGAAAATCCCGGTAACCCCGTCGACCGGTCAGTTCGCCTCAGCCACCGACCCCTCGACGTGGGCATCCTTCGAGAACGCCCGTGATGCCGCTCTCGACGGCGAACTGGCCGGCGTCGGGTTCGTCTTCACCGACGACGATTCACTCGTCGGCGTCGACCTCGATGCCTGTCGTGACCCAGACACCGGCGCGATCGATGCGTGGGCCGAAACGGTCGTCGACATCCTCGAATCATACACCGAAGTGAGTCCGTCCGGAACCGGGCTTCACGTTCTCATCGAAGGAACACTTCCCGGAGATCGGAACCGACGCGGCGATCTCGAGGTGTACGAAACGGCGCGCTTTTTCACCGTCACTGGCGACCAGATTCCGTCGACGCCTGACGACGTACACCAGCGTTCCCACGGGCTAGACGTCGTCTATCGCGAGTATCTTGTCGATGATACGACGGCCGACTCCGGAGATACCGGTGCCATCGAGGACGACTCAATTGCGGGGGAAGGGGACGCAACGTCGGAGTCAGACACCAGTCCACAACCTGAGAGCACACCATCGACGGACGACGATCCAGCTGCCACTCCAACGGACGGATCGTCCCCCCTGAGCGATGAGGAACTCCTCGAGAAAGCACGGGCCGCTGCGAACGGAGAGAAGTTCGACCGCCTGTTTCGCGGCGACACGAGTGGGTACGAGAGCCAGTCGGAAGCGGACTTCGCACTGTGTTCGATGCTCGCCTTCTGGAGTGGTGGTGATCAAACACAGGTCGACCGACTCGTTCGACGATCAGGATTGATCCGAACGAAGTGGGACGAGGTCCACTTTCGCGACGGCGCAACCTACGGCGAAAAGACAGTCGAGCGTGCCATTGCCGGAACGACGGAATACTATACTCCCGGTGGGACAGAACACTTTACAGACGCCACCACACCTCTCGACGACGCCGACGATCAGATCGTTCTCACGGACGAACGACTGCAGCGGATCGAAGCACGTGAGCGAGTGCGATTGCGGACGATCGAACGCTTAGAAACCGAAGTCACGGAACTCACCGCACAGACCGAACACCTCGAAACCCAACTCGAACAGGAACGAGCGCAGCGACGCCGACTCGAACGTCAACGCGACGACGAATCGAGTGAGCAGCACTCGCTCTGGAGGCGTTTTAGGCGCTACCTCGGTCGAAGTGACCAGAATCAGTGAATGGCACGTTTCCACAAGAGCCCACGGAACCCTCTTCAACGGCGGCGATTGCATCGAGGACGCAGCTGCGTGCCTCCTCGTAGCCTCGACTGTCAGCCGCAGCATTTTGGACACTTCCTTGTCATCACCAGGGGGAGGCTAGACATCGTGGCACGTTATGCAACCAGTGAACTGCTGTTTCCGTCGCTCTCACGAACGGGGATGTCTACCTCGATATCGTCATAGGGGACAACTGGACGTTTCGCTCGGCCAGCGGTCTCAATCTCGACGATATCAAGCTCGGCGAGGAAGTTCAGATCCTCGCTGACGTTCTTGATATCGCGCTCAACGAGGCGAGCAGCTTCACGCATACTATCAGGTTCGTGTTCGGCGATCGACCGGATGAGTTCGAGATTCGTCTTGCTCAGGACGCGACTGAGCGTCGCAAGGTCGGGGACGCTCAGAACGTCAACGTCGTCGACGTCGCCCCCCTCGTCGAGTCCAGCGGCGTCGCTTTTGACCTGTTCGAAGAACTCGTCGGTCGTCTCAACTTGGATGTGGAGAGTGTTGCTCATGGGTTGTAGCACCTCGGTCTAGATGGCACCCGATTACAGCCGATCGTCGACATTAGCCTCGAAGCGTTCGACGAGTGCTTCGATGCCGGGGAAGTTGATATGCTCGACTTCGTCACCCTCGTGGCGTTCGTGGACACCGTGGGAGTTATCATAGCGAACGACTGTCTCATCGTTGACCGTCCCGAAGTGAAGCCGATACTTGACGCCCTCTGGAAACTTTTCTGATTCAGGGACTCGCATAATTTTCACACGAATCACATAGTCGCCGTCGATACGGCGATAGTTGGCTTCGACATCGACATCATCATCGTTGGGTGCCATCCCTGTTTTTGTTGGTACGGACGCCATCAACATAATGGTGTTGGTGTATACACCAACGATACAGTGGATACCAGTGCAAGTGATTCTGTTGAAACCCTCAACAACTAGTTGAAAAGGTTTCAACAGAGCTGACACCGCCTAAGTCAAATTCCAAAGAGACGACCAATTACACGTCGGGCTAGCCGGTTGGCCGCGAAGCGGCCTCACCCAAGCAGCGAATCGCGGACGTACCGCAACGTGTAGATCTCGCTCAATCCCGGTTCGTCGATCGTAAACGCCTGCGGGGGTGAGTTCCGACTGTAGGTCTTTTCGACGCGTGGCTCGCCCTCCAGCGGGTCGTTGAGTATCTCGAGGATGTCGTGGGCGTCGTCTCGCGTCGGGACGATCCAGATCGATTCCTCGGGATCGAGCGCCGCCATTTTGTCGAAATCGCTCGGCACGGCAGTGTGACGGTCGTTGTTGAGTCGCTCCGCTTCGAGCGTAACGACGACCTCGCCGTTCTCGTCAAGTCCAGCGGCGTCGAGGCGGTGACCGTCGACTTCGTGATACACGACCGCTTCGGTGGCTGCGGACGCAGGATTCCGGACGAACACCGCTTCAATATAGTCTCGGCCGAGTATGACCATCGCGACGTGGAGACTCGATTCGCTCAGGTCGCCCTTGCCGTGTCCGTGGGCGACTCCCTCCCTGTGACCGATCTGGAGCTCGCTCCGACCCTCCGAAGCGACCGTCAGGAGCTTGTGTGGATGCGTACAATCCTCTCTAAGAAGTCCATCATCGAGCAACTGCTCGACCGCGTCCGTGTCGACGCCGGCGTACTCCTGGAGTCGAACCATACTGTCGCTGGTGATGTCGTATTCGAGAGCCGGATCGTACTGTTGCTGGTGGGCGTTATAACAGATCTGGAGGAAGGCCAGTTGACGATCCGTGTACGAAGACCGCTGGCGCTCTGCCTGTGAGAGCATCAAGTGAACGTCGGCGACCGGAACGTCGTTTCGATCGACGTCCTCGAGGACGTGACAACACCCGATCGCGTGTCTGACCCCGACAGTCGTCGGCTCGTAGCGTGAATCACAGTCCCCACAGACGACCGCGTGGGCGTGTTCATCGTATTCGATGACCGAGGGAAACCGGCTGGTGAGCGGGAGCGCAGAATCGATTCTGGACGCCGCCGCCTCGGTTGTCGCGGTGTCCGACGATCGCTCGCTTGGGTGTGTCGGTGGCGTCGAGACGTCGAGTCCGCTGGTGAGTCGCGTCCGATCGAGACAGACGTCGACGGCACCCTCGAACGCCACCGCAGTACTCCCCAATAGCGGATCGGGGCCCTCGGGATGACCAGCCGGCAACGGCATCGACTCGATCATGAACGGTCGTGGCTCCGGCGCGTTGAACTGCGCGGGGAGACTCACCAGCCACTGGCCGCGCTGGATCGCCCGGAGTCTCGCGCCGACCGTCTCCGGGTTCATATCGGTCGTCGCGATGCGCGCTGCGAGATCGCGATCGACGGCGACGTTGCCGGTGACGATCGTCGAGATATTGTTGAGAATCTCCGCGTAGGCCTCGCCCGTTGCACTCCGCAGTTGTGCGGGAAACTGCATTGCGAGCGTGACCGACAGCCCGAACGCGCGTGATTGGGCCAGCAACTCCGAGAGCAGCGACGACGATGCGACACTCGCCGCCTCTTCGATGTACAGGTTGACCAACGGGAGGTCAGTCTCACCGCCGGAATCGTGTGTCGTGTCCGCAGCGGGATCGTTGGAACTGCTCGTCGATCGCTCAGCGTGAGACCGAGCACGAATGGACTCGCCCGTCTCCTCGAGCGTTCGTCGGCGAAGCGCCGTCCACAACTGCGACAGGAGGACGAGCGACAGTGCACGCTGGCTCTCCGAGCGCAAGCCGCCGAGATCGAAAATGACGACGGCGTTTTCGTCGATAACCTCGCGGAAGTCGAACTGTCTGGTCTCGCCGGGAGCGTCTCCAGCCTCGGATTCGTCCGTCGAAACGTGATTGAACAACTGTCCGAGGCGATCATCGATCGGGATTTTCTCGATCCGATTCGCGACACCTTGCATCAGCTTGTCGAACGATCGCTGAGAGTTCGTGACGACGCCGCCGAGCATCGCCTGTAGCTCCGGGTCGCTCACCGGGGGTGCGTCCTGGCTATTTCGCATGTGGGCAGCCGCCTCCTGAAACGTCCCGTGTGAAAACGCGTCTTGACCGTGAACCGGATCGAACTGCGCTTTCAGCAGGTATCGAATGATGTCCGGCGATCTGACCGCCTGCTCGAAACGGTCGCGACCCATGATCCCCTCCAGAATTTCGATGTAGTGGTCGACGATATCCTCGACTGCAGCGGTTCGGCTGATTCCCGCGTCGAGCTGATCGGTGATGTCGAAAAACGACAGCGCGGGAAGCGTCTCCGAACAATCGAAGTAGTAGACGTTCTTCAGCGTGCCGTAGGTCGCATAGTGTGCTCGCAGATACTCCAGACCCATGCCGTCGCCCTTTCGGTCGATGAGAATGTCGGCGCCGTCGGTCGCCGCGTGATTTTCGAGAATTCCCGTGTTTATTACCGATGATTTGCCGGAGCCAGTCTTGCCGAACACGGCGGCATGCAACGGCTGTAGGCTCGGGGGGAGTGCAATTGGAACCTCGTCGATGGTCCCATCCTGCGTGAGTGGGTGGCCGAGTGCGAAGCCATCACCCTGATACTCGGCGAGCTGGTCGGCGGGCGGTCTGGGCAGCGAGCTACGCTCTCCTGGCGTCTGGGCAAGCGCACGTGATCCTGCGGCGGTGAGTGCGGGTCCGTCGACGAGACAGAAACTCGGCGCCTCGTGAACGTCGGCGACGATCCCTCGACTGCCCCTCGAATGCCACGGCAGCCGTGCCCGGAGCGTGCCGTGTTCGGGCTGATACACTCGTCGTTCTAGTAGGTCATTCAGACATACCTCCGCTCTGGTGTCATTACCCGAGCGTCCTGCGATTTCGTAGGTCGTTCGATTCAACTGTGACAACGCCGTCTCAAGAGTGCGAACCGCCGTGTCTGCATCCGGGTCGTTCGCTGGTGTACTGGCGACGATTCGCGCGTTCACGACGAACGAGTGACGCGTGTCCTTGGCTCGGAGTTCTTCGAGACGGGCTTCATCGCTCGCCGGAAGCGAGACCTCCGTCTCCGGATCGGGCGGCCCGAACAGCGTGTTCACCACCTGATCGCCCACCGTGTCGCTGTGAGCCTCGATATCAAGTTCTCGTTCTTCCGCTTCCCCACTCCAGTCGGGCTTTGGCGCCAAGAGCGCCTGATAGGCGATCGGTCCCGGATGAGACGTCATCGTTTCGACGACCGACGCCAGCGGGATGCGCGCGTGGTCGTCGGTCTGAAACTGCTCGAACGGAGTGAGTTGCGTCTGCCAGTCTCGACGACGCGCTGGCTTGCCCAGAAACTCGATGGCAGTCAGTGTGGCTTCGTCAGTGGTCTCGTTTGGTTCACTCTCGGTGTCCGATGGCTCGTCCCTGATGATCGATTCGAGTTGCCCTGCCTGCATCTCGACGCGCTCGAGTTCGTAGCTATCGGGGAAGACGCCTCGGAGGATGTCTTCGAGCGCCGACGTTGCCGACGGATCGTCGACGCCGAACCAGTACGTGAGCGGGCGCTCGTCGGATCCATCGGCGAGAAGGAGACACTCGATCGTCAGTGCCGGCTTCGAAGCGGATAGTGTGCGGAGCCGCCCCAGCAAGCCGTGATCATCATCCTCTGTTGTGAGTCTGTGTAGACGCTTGAATTGCGCCGGCGTGGAGTGTGGCTGTAGTGCTGTGTCGGTCGGTGTGATCTGGATGTATTCGCGGGGGGCTTCAGTTGCGAGTTCTTCGTGGTCCTCGGTCGGTTCGTCTGAACCAGTGTGTTTGCGGTGATCTGCGGGACCTTCTTTGGTCGGCGAATCAGACGCGTCTGTGTCCGAAAGTGGCGTCTCGGAATTCGAATTGGTATTGTCTATCGTAGGCATTGGAGAGTGGCTATCGTCGGATCGTGAATCGGGTGGTACTCATCATCATAACTCGGTATTGAGCACGCTATCCTTGACCGAATAGCTAATAAATTGCAACTAAACTATCGGAGAATGTATTGTCGGACGACTATTACCGCCTGTTGATACTACGGTCCAAGCAAGCGTCCACCAACCTGTGAACTGCTCTTATATAAATTTCCCCGGTGGTTCTGATGGATCGTGCGGCAAACGAGCTACTCCCCGTCTCGCCACGATCCCCAGACCTCACGATACTTCCCTAGTTCTCTATACTCTTTTTTCCGCTCGAACGCATCGATAGCGTAGAGTATCTTGTTGTCCTTGTCCCAGTCGATCAGCACGCGGAAATCGCCGACGCGAAGCTTGTAGCCAGGATGATTCTTTAGTCGATCGAGGAAATGATCCGGGAAATCCTTGATGTCTTCTAGTTTGTTGATGATCCGCTCTGCGTTCTCTGTTTCGAGCTGCTCTAAAGTTTCTACCAGCGTCTCCGTCAGGACGATTTCGTGACCCACTGTTCAGGCCTCAGTCCTCGTCGATGCCGAGGCGTTCTCGGGCCTCGTCCGTGGACATCGTCCGCCCTGCTGCAACGTCCGCGTACCCCTCAGAGACGCCCTCCTGCGCACCAGGCGTCAGAATCGGTTCCGTAGTGTCGCGCAGTACCTCTCGGATGAACTCTGATCGGTTCGTATACTCCAGTTCTTCGGCTAATTCGTCGATCTCCTCCAGTAGGCGCTTTGGAACCTTGACGTTGAGCTTGACCATGTCGCCGTTGTCGTCCGCGTCTGTGCTCATATATCGTGGTACGCAGGTGGTACTGATAGAACTGTCGCTCGCTGTTGCGCGGGTTGACTTACCTGCCCGAAATGGAGCACCTACGGTGATCTACAGATGAAACAAGGCGAGTGCCTCGGGGCTTGACCCCGTGGCAGTTCACGCGTTAGTGATGCTGCCAAACAATTCATCTTCGTACGCTTTTCGCCACAACTTTCTGGACCGCGCGAGCGACGAGTTCGATACCGCGCCGTTTGATACACGACTCCTGAACGTCATCCAGAGCACTCGTGGCGTTCGGCGGCGGAGGAAAATGACGTTCGTCGGAGACGGCGGGGAAGTCGTTGGGTTGAGGATTCACACCGTTTCCTAATAGGAATCGTATGCCTAATAGGAAAGAGTCGACCTCGATAGAGTTACAGTGTCCGTTTCCCTCTATGACGACGCGTTCGGAGACGACCTCGCCGAGTTGTGGAACCGGAACCGAACAAAGACCTATTACCGGCTCGGCATCGCGACGAAGGAACAGGCCGAGGCGATGTACCGGCTCACCGACGACGTCCACCGGCACCTCGTTGAGATGAGTCGGATGTCGCACGAATGTCTCTGTCGGGAATGACTGGAAACTCCCCGACGAATAGGGAGGGACGACCACTCGGCCAGAGGAGTTCACATCTAGCAGTCCGGAGAGAATGGTGCTTCGGGCTGACCTTCGCAGCGTTCTCGTGTTGTGGGGCAGCGGAAACGGCGAGTGGTTGTCTTCGATTTGTAGTTGGGTTACATGGAGTCGATTAGTACCTGAGTCGCGGCTGACCACTCCAAAAGCCCCTGGTGCAATCGACCGCTCCGGGGCTCGCTGTGCGCCTCGCTTCGCGTCGGTGCGTACGTCGCCCGGGAGGGATCGATCCACCGAAAGAGCACGCTCTTTCGAGCCTGTGCTCACTTCGCTCACACAGACGCCAGCCCCTTTTAGTCCCACCCGCGGCGGTTGTGGCGGGTGCTATCGCACGTCCCGCCCGCTCGTCGCGTGCTGGCGTTCGAGGAGTTCCAGACGGCACCAGGACCGTCATTCCGAGCGGTGCTGTGGATGCTGTGGGTCGTGGTATGGTGAGCATCAAGGGATTTCTTCATCTACGTGAATCCGGATCTATGTGATCCGTTTTTGCCGCGATGGTACCGTATCGTGCACGTAGGATTATGCCGCAGGATAACCTACAGACGGTATGGCGGGAGCGAAATGGCTGTTTTCGGCGCTTCTACTACTACAGGCTCACTTTGCGGCTTCGTATCTCGTCCCGCTGGACAGCGAAGCCCAACAAGAGTTTGGCGGCCTCCTGCGGTGGGCCTGGCCGTGGAGCGACGGCGACAGTGGGCTGTTGGGTCAGCTTACGCTGTCGTCGGACTTGCCGCTTATCGGACTTTTCCTCGCCATCATCGCGGCAACCCTTCTTTTTTGTGCTGCCCTCGCAGTGATGCAACTCTGGGTTCCGTTCTCGTGGTGGAGACTACTGGCTGGGAGTGGGGCCATCCTATCGATCGTACTGATGGGCGGATTCTTCGGAGCTACCAAGGTGATACCCATGGCCCTCGATGTCGTCGTTGTGTGGGCCGCCGCGACTGATTGGCTCCAGCCCCCCGGATGATAGCGATCGCTCTCACTACGCGCTGATCTGGCATTAGCAGATCGGACGCTGTGCGCTGTCCTAAAACGGCTCAACTGGATCTGAGATGGAGCTACCTCCTCGATTTTCCTCTGCGGAGGCCCTCTTTTCCGGCGATGGTTCCCTGAATGGGAGAATCAACGCGTAGATGATGCCGACAGCACGCGTATCTTCAACATGAACGTTTACGACGACGCCGAGACGGTGGAGATCGATCTCGACGCAGCGATTGATGTTCAGGTCCTCGAGCTAGTTGCTCAGGTGACAGGGCGACCCATGTTGGAGTTGCCGGCGCTCTATGACACCGTCGACTCGGAGGCTCTGGACGTTATCGTTCGAGACGGGAGCGGGATCACTGCGACGTTCGAGTATGCGGGCTGTCTAGTATCTATCGACGATGAGCAAATCACGGTCGAACCGGGTACCGAATGACTCGGGGAGTTAAAGGGTTTCGTAGCCCTTGCGCTCGGACTCGCTCGGTAATTGCTCGGGTCAGCGCTCATTCAACGACTGTTCCTCAGTGAGTCGGTCTGACCGACGAACCTTGTTGGACGAGCGAAGAACTACGCCGGATCGGTGACCAAACAACCAGCCATCGTGAGATTCGTGCGGTGCGTTCAGCACTATTTTCAACTCGAAAATAGAGCCGCTGACTCGATGATTCTTATCTTGGCAGGGCTCCAGATGGACAGTAGTGTACTACCCATGGTAGCGGATCAAAGTGGTCAGATTGATCAGGAAGTGGTTGACGCGATCAGTTCGCTCGGGAACTCCCAACGACTACAAATATTACTCGCGTTAGATGAGGTGGAACAGGAGCATCAGAAACCGTGGCACACGATGTCTTTTACCGAGCTGTACGATGCGGTAGATATCGACAGCTCCTCCCAGTTTTCCTATCACCTCGATAAACTCGTCGGACAGTTCGTCAGTGAGACCGCTGATGGATACCGACTCACGTATAGTGGTTCCAAAATCGTTCGTGTGATCATCTCTGATGTGTACGATAGCACGTCAACGTTTGAGGACAGCGAGGTCTCTGGAGTCTGTCTCTTCTGTGCAGAACCGTCTCTTCTGGCGACGCTCGATGCCGAACAATTCCGCATTCGCTGCACTTCGTGCGATGCGATCCTCATAACCGATTTCTTTCCGCAGAGCCAAACGCGCGAGCGGACCTCTGCAGAAGTCATCCAAAGCTTTGGCTACCGCATCTGGAGTATGTACATACAGCTACGAGGGAACGTTTGCCCGGAGTGTTTTGGCCGCGTCGATACGATTGTTGACCTGTATCAACACGATGGCAAAGCGATCCACCTTCACGTTAGCTCTTGCCGTGAGTGTCAGCACATTATCAGCATCCCGGTTGAAGTAGCGGTTCTGTTTCACCCGGAGGCCCTTCATCTATTCTGGGAACACGATATTTCGGTACTGGATACTCCCTTATGGGAGCTATTCGAGTACATGACTTCAGATACGATTACGACCACTATCGTCTCCGAAGATCCATTTGAAGCCCATTTCGAGATCACATTGGATGATACGACACGTTGTTTCTCGATGGATGATACCAGGACAGTCACGCCGATGCAGTGTAGAAACGTCCAATCTGCTCAATAACTGTCCAACCTTATTCGCTGTGACTACCCTTCGACCACCTTTTGGGATACGCTGGGCGTCCTCAAACTTATTTGAGTTACATACTTGCCAATATGTCGAATATACAACAATACTTATCTTCTCTCGATGTATACTGACTTCTATGACACATCCCAGACTGGCTCTGTGCACAACTACTCGCGGTTCGAGGTGGCAAAGTGGCTGCCATTAAAATCGAGGGGCTGACAAAACGGTTCGACGACGTCGTTGCCGTCGATGACCTCGATCTCGAGATCAAGGAGGGAGAAATATTCGGGTTTCTCGGACCGAATGGCGCGGGGAAATCGACAACGATCGATATTCTGTTGGACTTTATCCGACCGACCGAGGGTACTGTGACCGTCCTCGGCCACGATGCGCAGAGTGAGGGAGAAACGGTCCGACGACGCATAGGCGTACTTCCAGACGCCTACCACGTCTACGATCGACTTACTGGCCGCCAACATCTCGAATTTGTCCTGGAAATGAAGGAAGTTGAACAAGACCCAATGGCCCTTCTCGAGCGAGTCCGCATCGCTGACGCCGCAGATCGAAAAGCAGGGGGGTACTCGAAGGGGATGCGCCAGCGACTCGTCCTCGCGATGGCGCTGGTCGGAGATCCCGATCTCCTCGTCCTTGACGAACCATCGACCGGATTAGATCCGAACGGAGCCCGAGAAATGCGTGAGATAATTCGAGAGGAGAACGCTCGTGGAACGACGGTCTTCTTTTCGAGTCACGTCATGGAACAAGTCGAAGCGGTTTGCGATCGGGTGGCAATTATCGACCGCGGGCAACTCGTTGCCGTGGATACGATTGACGGACTCCGCAACGCAACGGAGACGGGGGAAACCCTCTACATCTACGTCACCGACCTCAGCGACGAGATTGTCGAGCAAGTGTCTGAAATTGACGGGGTCGGGAATGTCTCAGTCCACGATGGTCGGCTCCGTGTCACCGTCGATGGTGTTTCGAAGTTCGCTGTGTTGCACGCGATCGACGCTGACGTAGTTTCCATTCAGGACTTCTCGGTCGTCGAATCCTCTCTGGAGGATCTGTTCGTCCGATATACCACTGACGAACAGGAGGTGGAAGCATGACCTGGTTCACTGTTGCGAAGAAGGACTTCCGAGACGCCGTTCAGTCGCGGGCATTGTGGGCGCTTGTTACGGTGTTCGTCCTGTTCTCCGTGATCTCAGCGTACGCATACGTTGAAGTTCCCGAGATGTTTGGCGCTCCAGCGGGGGCAACGTTTGGCGGGCTGATCTTTTTCCTCGTTGGCGTTACTGGACTGTTCGTCCCGCTCGCGGCCATCGTGGTCTGTTATAAATCTCTTGCCGGGGAGCGTGAACTGGGTAGCATCAAGCTGTTGCTCTCGTTACCGACGACTCGGTTGAACGTCTACGTCGGGAAGGTCGTCGGACGAGCGGCGGTGCTCGCGTTCGGTCTGGGCGTCGGGCTCTCGATTGGACTCGGAGTCGGATCCGTGCTACTTGGCGCGATTGATGTACTATCGATGCTGATCTTCGTTCTCGTGACAATGGCCTTCGCAGCCATTTACGCCGGGATCATGGTGGGTCTCTCGGCTACAACAGGGTCTACGTCGCGGGCGACGACACTGGCGCTTGGCTTCTTCGTTATCTTCGAGTTGTTCTGGGACGTCGTACCGATGGGGATTCTCTACGTTGTCGAGGGATTTACCCTTCCAGCCGAGCTACCAGACTGGATCTATCTCGTCACCCAGATACCCCCATCCGCGGCGTATTTTTCGGCGATTCTCGCCCTGTTGCCTGATCTGGCAGACGCTGCGAATGCTGATCCCGCACAAGCCGGTGCGGATGTTGGAACATCGTCCGTCGCAGCCGACCCGTTTTATCTGTCCCCCGAGGTCGGCATTCTAATACTCGGCCTCTGGCTCATCATTCCGTTCGCCGTCGGATACTACCGATTCAACAAGTCTGATATGTAAACGACCCCACCCTACTTCGCTCGGGGTCTACAGACCCGCTCGCTCGTTGAGGGTGGGGCTTTCGCGTGGACTCCCGTTCTATGCCTCAACAGAGGCAGGGGGGACGTACTCCCCACTCACGGTCAGCGTCCCGCGATTCAAGCGCACGTCTACGGGTGCGCCTCCATCGTCTGCGTTTTGCCGACGACGGAGATACTGCAAACCGATGTTCTTCGCGGCGTTGTAGTCGGCGTGGTTCTCGTACCCGCACTGTTGGCACTCGAACGACTCCTGGTGGCGGTTCTCGTCGTGGGTAAACCCACACGTCGAGCATCGCTTCGACGTGTTCCGAGGGTCGACCTGCACGACCTCCAGGCCATGGTCGTCTGCCTTGTACTCGACGTACCCGTACAGGCGTCGGAATGCCCACCGGTGGTGCCACGTCGCCTCTGGGACATTCTCACGGATGTAGGTCAGGTCCTCGAACACGATGTGGGAACACTCGTTCTCGACCGCCTCTCGAATGAGCTCGTTCGCAATCGTGTGCAGGTGGATAGCGAAGCGTCCTTCGGCCTTCCGACCAACGCGCTCGATGGTCTCGTGGGCTGCTCGCGATCCGCACTGACCCAGCGATCCACGCCGTTTCTCGTACTCTCTGGTCCAGTGGTTGAACTCGTCCGCACTCCAGAACCTGCCGGTCGAGGCGACAGCGATATTGTTGACACCCAGATCGACACCGAGGACTGTTCTGTGCTCGGTATCGGGGGCAGTGTCTTCCTCGACTTTCCGCATCGATGCGTGGAGGTACCAGTCACCATCTCGGTACTGGAGGTGTCCCATCCGAAACTCGTAGTCCTCGTTGGAGACGTACTTTGTCGGCGGGGCCTCTGAGTCGTCGGGAAGAATGTAGTCGCACTCGACCCGACCATCGGGGGTCGAGAGCGAGACGTGGTCGCGGTGGAACGTCGCACTCCGTTTGTCATAGACGACGCTGTCAGCCGAGAAGTGAGGTTGGGACGTAGATTCACCACGTTCGAGTCGGCTTACCCCGCTTTTGATGGCCTCGACGGCCCGCCGAATGCCTTTCTGAACGAGGTTCGCGGTAAGATCGGTCTCGTCGCGAAGGCGGTCGTAGAGGGCGCGTTCGGCCGTGGCTTTCGAGGTGACGTGGGAGCCATCGTCGCCGTGCCAGCACCATTCGCTCGCGGTGTTGGCACAGTATTTAAACTGCTCAACAGTCTCGCGAAGGAGCGAATCGGCTCCCTCGGGCGTGTTGAGCTTGATGACGGCGGTACGACGGTACTCCACTGTAATTCACATACCGCCATGTGGTTACTTAACAGTTGGGAGTCGGTTTGCTGCTGTTCGTATACTGTGGGAGGTACTGTTGGTTTCCTCCCCGCCCTACTCGCTCACTACGTTCGCTCCTTGAGGACGGGGCATCCACCTCGGTGTTCTGGTGAAACTCCTATGCAAGTGATAGCTTTTGACCCCGGGTGCGGTCAGTATAGGGAGTTTACAAACCGGTCGGTACTGTGACGATACGGTCAATTCAAATAACGTGAAGGGAGCGGTGGCCCCTCAACCACTCCCTTGGCCCCAACCTTCTCAGAGGGGCTGCCGCTATGTGATATGGTATCAAGCCTTAAAGCTGCTATGCGACTGAGTAAAACCCCGCTATCCGTTCAATAAGCACACCTATCTAACGGCTGTTTCGCCGAAAATCGTATCTGACTGATAGGGTTTGAGCAGAATCGGAGCCTATACACTATTAACCAACAACCGGTGAGTCCACTCGTAGATTGTTGGTTAAGTGAGGACCTTACTCCTCGTCTTCATGCAGCTCTTCAGCTTTCCACTTGAGTCGGCGCAGAATCTGCGTCCGATTTCGGTGGGCATTCTCGTAGGCAACATTACTCCCGGAGTGTTTCCATATCAGAAATCGTCGCGATACCAACCTTGACCAATCGATAATTCGGCTTCGAGATGCTTCTCAGGTGGGAATTCATCGTCACTCCCGTCGCTGATCATGGACTGTTCCATCTCTGTAGCCCTCCACGCCTCAAGGGCGAGAAAGACAGAACAGACGACTACATCACCGGCGCGACGTCACACCATCGCGTCTTGGAATCGCTCGCGAAGCGCATCCTCGTGCTCTTCGAATTACTCCACCTTTTCCTGCAGATCATCACTGCCCCGCTCGATGCTCGCGAGCGCCCACTCGATGGCTCGCCGAAAGGCAGGACATGTTCCGGCTTTGCCATGAATGCACCACAAGCGCGCCGCTCTCTCCCGGCGCTAACAAACATTACTGCGAAGAGAGGATGGTTAATTCGCTAGTGGTTTGCGAAGATTTCCTTTGCGTCTTATAGATTGCTTCCGATAATACAAGTGCACCCAATCCCTTGCTGAGGGTAATGCCGGGGATTCAGGTCTTTCAAACTGCCCTTGATCAGATCTCTTCTGGGGCGGTCTTCGTGACCGCTGAGGGGAATATAGAATATTGCGATATCCCATTCTGCAGTGAACTTGGATACGAACGCAATGCACTTCTTGATTCCAATATCTTTGACGCGTTAGTCCCAGAAGAGGAACAGGCCAAAGCTTACCAGCAATTTAAGCAGACACTCACAGAGGAACGAGAACGAGCGAACTGGGATACACCTGTGCGTACTGCTGAGGCGCGGTCTCGTTCGGTGACGTGGGTCGAAGCGGTTGATGACGGCGATCAAACGATCGCAATTGGGCATCTTACGGACCAGCAATTCCTCGCCAATTCGTCCTTGTTCAATCACGAAGTTGACCCATATCGGACTCTGGTGGACCACTTCCCGAACGGGTTGATCACGCTGTTCGACGACGAACTCCGCTTTCGGATCGTCGGTGGTCCAGCTTTCGATGAAGTGGCCCTTTCACCCGCCGATCTCCGAGGACAACGGTTACAAAACGCCTTTCCCGAGGAGAACGTTGATGTGCTCCGTCCTCTCTTTCGTGCGGCGTTTGAGGGCGAGATGCATTCTACAACACTCTCTCTCGAAGATCGGTTCTTTGAGGTACAGGTCCTCCCTATTCGAGACGATTCGGGAGACATTGTCGCTGGAATGACGGTCTCCCAAGACGTCACGGCGCGGAAGGCGCGTGAAAAGGAGTTACAGGCGGCACGGGACCGATACGAGACTCTCATTGAGAACGCCCCTGTTCCGATCTTCGTCAGCGATGACACGGGAACAATTGCGGATTTAAACAAGAGCGCAGAAAAATTGACAGGCAGATCCAGGAATGAACTCCTCGGTGAGTCTGTACTCTCCCTCCATCCGGCCAGCGAAGAAGATCGTTACCGGGAGAGAATCCACAATCATGTCTCGGAGGGCGGGACGAGGCGCTATCTCCATGATGGTGAACAGATATACGTTATCGACGATGGAGGGGACGATATTCCCGTTGAGATCAGCACTTCGGTGATCGACGAAGACGGTGACAAGCGCGTTCATTGGTTCTTCAGGGATATCTCCGACTACGTCTGGTACGAAAATGCGCTGGAAGAACTTCACGAGAGCGCTGGCAACCTTGTTCGTTCTGAGACTGAAGTGGAGGTTGCCCAGACGATCGTCGACACAGCTATTGAAAGCCTCGATCTGCAACTTGTCTCGGTCAATCTTGTCGACACCGATGCTGAAGTGCTGTCACCGGTGGCATATTCCGAAGATGTCCCGGATATCATCGGTGACCCCCCGTCAGTTCCGCTCACGGAGAGCCTCGCCGGTGAAGCCTTCATCTCAAACGAGACGATTCGCGTCGCCGATGTCCGCTCCCGCGGGGAAGTATACAATCCCGATACGCCGATTCGCAGTCAGCTCGTCGTCCCGATCGGGGAGTTCGGTGTAATCATCTGTGGCGCGACGACCGTGGACACCATTGATGGGGAGGACCAGCGTTTGCTTGAACTGTTAGCGCGGAATGCCGAGTCCGTCTGCACTCGTGTTAACCGCGAACGACAACTCAGACAACATAAACAAGAGTTAGAAGCACAGACCGAAACGCTTGAGCGCGTTGAAGAACTCAACAAGAAAATTCGAAAACTCACGCAGATTGCGACGCAATCCGAGACGCGAGCAGAACTCGAACAGCAAGTTTGTGACTTTCTCAGTAGTGATGGTTCATTTGATTTCGGGTGGATCGGGGAGCTGTCGCCAGAAGTTGATGAACTTTGCCCACGGACGTGGTCTGGACGGGATCAGGGCTACCTCGATGCCTGTTCACTATCACTCGACAGCAAGGCCTCCGAACCTGCTGTTCGAACCGCTGAAACATCTGAGCTGACAGCTATCCGTAATATTGCGACTAACGCTCAACGGGAGTCCTGGAGGCGTGAGGCAATTCGTCGGAACTTCTCCTCTGTAATTTCAATACCGATCAAGTTTCAGGGTGTGCTCTACGGCGTGCTGACACTCTACGCTGAGAACCGCCAAGAATTCACAGAGAGGCTGCGAGAGGTTCTCACGGACTGGGGTGAGTTTATGGGATACGCAATCAAGGAGATCGAGCGGACGAGTGCTATTCTCTCTAATCAGGGCACCGCGTTGCGATTCGATATCGAATCTGAGGCGTGTCCGCTCTTGCGCATTGCTCGAACCAGCTATTGTACCATCTTGTTCGAGGGGATCCGTGAGCAGGACGAAGACAAAACGACAGTCTTCGTTCGGGTGTTTGGCTGTTCGTCGAAGCGGTTTCTTGAGGAGTCCAAGCAGGCGTCCGCTATTTCCGCGGTCTCGCAGATCAATGCATCCGAAGATGGTGCCCTGTTTCAGATTACCATCTCATCGACGTTTATAGCCAGCACTTTGGCGAAATACGGTCTTCGCCTCGAAAGCATCATAGGTGATGACGGTAGCAGTGTGCAAGTTCGGATCGTAACACCGCCGACAATTCCGGTCCACCGCGCAGTGGAGATCGTTTCTTCCGAGTATTCTGATGCGACGCTACTTGGAACCGAAGAGCTGACCGAGGATCTACCTGGCCGAGAACGATTTACTGAACAAGTTCTCCCGCGATTGACTGATCGCCAACGGGAAGCACTCGAACTGGCGTACTACGGTGGCTACTTCGAGTCGCCTAAGGAACTCAGCGGGCTGGAACTTGCGGAACAGATGGGCATCTCCTCGTCTTCGTTCAACACGCATCTCCGTGCCGCTGAACGGAAACTGTTGGATTCCCTTCTTGGTGGATTTTCCCCGTCGAGATCCTCGGGCGATGTGAACTGACCGAGCCGAACTTCTGTATATGTCAGCCCCTACTCAACTGGTGGCTGGATATATCAGAACTTAGCTTTTGATGGTGGAACTCCTCGGATGGAGTACACCCCTTTATGCATTCCTCACCAAACTCGAAGAACAGCAAACGACTGTTCTTGATGACAAAAGGGGGTTTGCCGATTTATACACAGAGTGGCTCTCTGACGAGTACAACGTTCGAACCGCTTACACCGCTGCGGAAGCTCGTGAGAAGTTTGCTACTCGGGGGGTCCAGTCAGATGGATAACGACGATCGGATAGCCGCTCGTGAGGCGGACGAGGTCATAAGAACGGAGACAGCTAGCGTCCGGTACCATCGGACGACTGAGACATATTTGGCAGAACACGAGTGGGAGACTGGCTGGTCGCATAGTGCGGCCCTTCCGGGTATCGTGAAGGCGATCTCTGATGTTGACTCCGCGGATCGCCAACCGCTCTTTGCCAGCGTCGACCCGGACGCTTTAGACCGGCTCTTCGAGCCGATTGGAGATGACGAACGGGGTCGGCTATACGGCCAAATCGTGTTTCCATGCAGCGAGTTTCTTGTGACGGTTCACGCCGACGGTGAGACCGTGCTCCGTCCACGGCAGGAGGATTCAGAGAGATCATGAACGACACTACCGATCCAACAACGAACGAACAGGGGACAGTCACTCGTATTTCCACCGGGATTCCGGGACTTGATGAAATACTCCATGGTGGGCTCATTCCAGAGCGGAGTTACTTGGTTCGCGGACGACCAGGAACGGGAAAGACTATTCTCGGGTTGCACTACCTCACTACGGGTGTTGCGAACGATGAGTCGGCGCTGTTCATCAACCTCGAGGAGGAGATTGGGGATATCGAACAGAACGGGGCTCAACTCGGCTTTGATCTCACCGGAGTCGACTTCTTGGATTTGAGTCCCAAATCTGGGTTCTTCACTGATGATCAAGGCTACGATATCTTTGAATCGAGTCAGGTAGAACGCGATCCGTTCATCGAGTCGATCTCGGACAGAGTGACCGAACTGGAACCCGACCGTGTGTTCGTCGATCCGATCACTCAACTCCGATACCTCTCTACCGACGAGTATCAGTTCCGGAAACAGGCCCTCTCGTTTATGCGAATGCTCAGCGAGCAGGGGGCAACTGTGCTGTTCACGACGCAGGCTACCGACTCGAAGCCTGACGACGACTTACAATTTATGAGCGACGGTACGATCGAACTCGGTGACTCGGCGATGGGGCACACCATCGACGTGCCGAAATTCCGTGGGTCCTCGATTCAGGAAGGCCATCACGCGATGGAGATCACTGACGCGGGCATCGCGGTATACCCGGAGCTCCATCCCGGTAGCCACAATAAGCAATTTGAGTCAGAAGCGATCTCCTCGGGGGTGCCGGCATTGGACGAAATGCTAAATGGGGGCATCGAACGTGGGACGGTGACGGTCATCAGCGGTCCCACGGGTGCGGGGAAGACGACGCTTGGGACACATTTCATGAAGGAAGCCGCTGAGCGCGGCGAGCGGTCGCTCATGTATCTTTTTGAGGAGAGTGCTGCAACGCTTCGAACTCGTTCCGAGGCGATTGGCATTCCAATTCGGGACATGGAGGAGCGGGAGACGCTAGCCCTCGAAGAATTAGAGCCTCTAGACATGTCGCCTCAACAATTCGCACAGGCAGTCCGAAGGGAGGTTGAGGGCGATGGGGGAGATATCGTTATGATTGACGGGATCCGCGGGTATCAACTCTCCATCCAGGGCGACCAACAGGACCTCACACGGAAGCTCCATGCGCTGTGCCGGTATCTCACGAACATGGGGGTGACTGTGGTCCTCGTCGACGAGTCGAGCACGTTGATGGAGGAGTTCAGCGCGACCGATTCAGGCGTGAGCTATCTCGCGGATAACATCATGTTCCTCCGACATATCGAATACGCAGGCGAACTCCGCAAGGTAACCGGCGTCCTCAAGAAGCGAACAAGCGACTTCGAGCGCTCGCTCCGCGAATTCGAGATTACGGAGAACGGCCTCGAAGTCGGGGATCCGTTGACGCGACTGCGCGGGATTCTCTCAGGGACCCCGGAATGGACTGATGATGCCTCTACAGAGAGCTAATGGGCGCCGTGACACTGGGGGAGGGAATCTGATGCCGAAGCAATCCTGCACCCCTGACGAGGCCGATCGGTTCGATGTAGACGAGGAGGTCTTCCTCTGTATCGGCCACCAGAACAATCGACAGATGCTCGCGACGGAGTTACAGTCAGACTATCACGTTTCGGCCGCTGAATCGATTCCGACAGAGCCTGAGTTTGCGCTTTGTATCGTCGATGAACTGGGACTCGAACAGTGTCACGAAGAACTCCGGGCCCTACGCCAAGCCTCAGAACCGATCATCCGCCCGTGTTTACTCGTCACTACTAGCGATGCCGAGCGTATTGATTCCTCGGCCTGGGAGATCGTTGACGATGTTATCACGACGCCGGTCTCGATGGCCGAACTCCGACCACGAATCGAGTCGCTCCTTCGGTTGTACCGGTTGTCGGTCGATTACGGGCAACGACGGCAGTTAGCACAGGTCGCCAGCGTCCTCTCTCACGATATTCGTAACCCGTTGAATGTTGCCCAAGGAAATCTGGAACGCGCTCGCGAGAACGGCAACGAGGAGTACTTCGACCGGACGGCACAGGCACTCGAACGGATTGAGGCCCTTATCGGAGACGTGCTGACGCTCGTCCGTCAGGACTATTCCGCGTCCGATTTCGAACTGGTTTCGGTCAAAACACTTTCCCAAGAAACGTGGAACGAGTTTGCTTCGGGCAGATGTATGCTTGACGTTGTACTCGATGGACGGTGTTTAGTTTGGGCGAACCGAAGTCCGTTGAAGGAACTGTTCACGAATCTCTACCGGAACGCAAAAGAGCATAATGAGAGACCGGTGACAGTGACTGTCGGATCACTCCCTGATGGGTTCTACATCGCCGACGACGGGAATGGAATCCCGGAATCAAAACGGGAACGCATCTTCGAATCAGGGTTTAGTACACAATCAGACGGAACCGGGCTCGGTCTCTCGATCGTCGAACAGGTCGCTGATGGACACGGCTGGAACGTTTCCGTAACGGAGAGCGACACCGGTGGAGCGCGCTTTGCAGTAACCAACGTCACTTTTGGACAGTCTGAGTCAGAGCCCGCCGAGGCCAACGATGGGTCGTAAGATGAACGGCGACGATTCGACTGGGGGTGATTTGACTGCGACGGAAGAGACGCCTGTCGTTGGTCTCCTGTTTGAACACGACGAGAATCGCCGCCAGTTAGCAAGGTGGTTTCGAGAGGTGTCTGGTTTCACACTCCGTGAGGTTTCACCGCCGGGCATGTCTTCTCAAGAGGACCTCATTCTCGTCGACGAACCGGCACTCGCTCATCACCGCGACTGGCTCCAGTCCCGGCAAGATTCGGAGGACCCGCGGTTTTATCCGGTTGTTCTCGTTCACACCTCGGACGATTCCTCGTTCGCTGACGGGGTATGGGAGATTATCGACGATACAGTCCCAGTTCCGATCGATCCGTCAACGCTCAAACACCGACTTAAGAATCTCATAGAGCAACGACGACTCTCGAAGAACCTTTCCAACGAGCTGGAACGCACCGAGGAACGATACAGAGCGGTCTTCGAAGCAGTCAACGATGCGATGCTCATCATTGACACCGACCGAGATCAGATCCTCGACTGCAACCCTCGTGCAGCAGAGGTACTCGGGTACTCTGAGTCAGAACTTCTGTCTCTCTCTCCCTCGAAGGATCTTCATCCGACAGATGTAGACGCCTATGAGAGCTTCCTTGCACGCGTGATAACAGAAGGTCGTGGCCGAACTGACGACCTCGTTTGTACGACTAATGGAGGATTGGAAATCGAGACCGAGGTCTCTGCGAGCACGTTGAGCGAGCAGAACGGGTCGAGAGTTGTGTTCAGCATACGTGATGTGACGGAACGCCGGGAACAGGCTCGACAGCTCGAACGTCAACGAAACCAGCTTGCACAACTGAATCGCATCAATCGGACGCTTCACGAAACGACCCGAGCGGTCGTCCAGGCCTCGAGCAGAGGCGACCTCGAATCGGCTGTTTGTCAAAACTTGTCAGCGTCGGAGGCATACCAGTTCGCTTGGATCGGTGAGAGGGCGGACGAAGACACTACCGTCTACCCTCGGGCGATGGGTGGTGGCGCGAAGGAGTACCTTGACCACGTCAGCGTGACGACCGACGAAACGGAGACCGGGCAAGGCCCTACTGGACGGGCATTCGAAACGTTATCCGTCTGTACTGTCCAAGACGTGTCGACAGCTCCTGAGATGGGGCCATGGCGAGAGTCGTTGTCTGAGTTTGACGTACGAGCGACTGCTGCGGTCCCGATTCACTACGACGACGAAGTGTTCGGTATTCTGAACTTGTACACTCGCCGGGAGAACGCATTTGTCGGCGAAGAGCGGGATATTCTGGCAAACCTCGGAAACACGATCGGACGTGCAATCGCTGACATTCGGGCTCGGGAAGAAGCGCAAATCTTCCAGCAGGCCGTCGAACATGCTGGGCACGCGATTTACATCACCGAGCCGGATGGAACGATCAAGTACGCTAACCCTGCTTTCGGAGAAATGACGGGGTACGGTAACAAGGAGGTGATTGATCAGAATTCGCGGATTCTGAAGTCTGGGGCCCACGACAAGGAGTTCTATCGAGACCTCTGGCAGACGGTGTTATCGGGGAAGACGTGGGAGAACGAACTCATCAATAGGCGCAAAGATGGTCGCCGCCAGTACATAGACCAGACTATCGCGCCAATTACTATGGGGTCAGACAATATTGACTATTTCGTCGCTGTCAACACCGAGATAACGCAACAACGCCGACGTCAGCAGCAACTCCAAGTGTTATATCGTGTTCTTCGTCATAATTTACGAAACGAACTGAACGTTATCGAGGGATACGCAGATCTACTTGCCGAATCCGGAACGAGTAAACAGGAATCTGCACTTACCGAGATCTCTCAAGCAGTCGATGATCTTCTTCAAATAAGCCAACAGGCACGCCGTATTGAAAGAACATTTACTGAAGACTCTGCTGATCAGGAAATGTGTTCACTAGATGAAGTAGTTCATGGGGCACTGGCTGAGGCTGCGCTCCCGGAAGACATAGTCACCACATCAATTCCTGAAACGTCACTCACTGTTAATATGGAACTACAGACGGTGATTCAGGAAGTTGTTGAGAATGCCTCCAAGCATAACGATGCGGAGGATCCATCCATCGCCGTAACGATGCAGACAACCCACCAAGGAAATGTCCCACAGGGGAGAGTTACAGTTCGGGATAACGGCCCCGGAATTCCGAGCAACGAACGGCAGGTGCTACGCGAGGGTGAGGAGTCGCCACTACTCCATGGAAGTGGTCTAGGGCTATGGCTTGTCAACTGGGTCGTAACAGAGCTTGGCGGGACTGTCGATATTCAGGATGCCGATCCCCGTGGAAGTCTCGTTACGGTTACTACTCCGCTCAGTGAGTCAACTACCCCACCCTAAGCGCCTTCGGCGCTTTGCGGGTGGGGCTTGTCCGTGAACTCGGCCTCGAACCCATCCGGGTAGGCGGTAAATCCGCGCTTTGGCGTCACCGTTCCAGACCTGAGGG
>ENA-ORCR01000067-ORCR01000067.1-marine-metagenome-genome-assembly--contig:-NODE-67-length-130021-cov-7.845734_pt1 | contig 130021 bp, 139 predicted proteins | sample MGYA00237782_ERZ508514 | MGnify/ENA primary metagenome ERZ508514 (study PRJEB26185, sample SAMN06268960) | marine metagenome | isolation source: Eden Landing Ponds, San Francisco, CA, USA | place...
CGTTCGGGTCGACGCCGTTCATCCTGACCAAGTTCGACAAGTTCATGAACTGGGTCCGGGGCTCCTCGATGTTCATGCTGCAGTTCGGGATCGCCTGCTGCAGCATCGAGATGATCCATACCTACGCGATCAAGCACGACCTCGACCGCTTCGGTTCGGGGGTGCCACGCGCGTCCCCGCGCCAGGCGGACGTCATCATCGTTCCGGGGACCATCGTCTCGAAGTTCGCTCCGCGGATGAAGCGCGTTTACGACCAGATGCCCGAGCCGAAGTTCGTCGTTTCGATGGGATCGTGTACCATCTCCGGCGGCCCGTTCCAGGAAGGGTACAACGTCATCAAGGGCGCGGAGGAGGTCATCCCGGTCGACATCCACGTCCCGGGCTGTCCGCCCCGCCCCGAGGCACTCATCTACGGCGTCGCCAAGCTGCAGGAGCGCATCGCCGAGGGCGAGTCCTCGCCGGTGACGGTCAAGCCATACGAACTGGAGCAGTTCGGCGACCTCGAACAGGACGAGCTCGTGGACAAACTCGCCAGCGAAATCGACGAGGAGGACCTCGTCATGCGGTACAACTGGAACGACTCTCCTTAAGCCATGAGTTTAGAGAAACCATCACGCGATACGGCGCTCGACGTCGGCGTCACGGAGGACGGCCTCGATTACGACGCGCTCGCGGACCTGCTCGGGGGCCACGTCCTCGACCGCGAACAGCACGTCAACTCGGAGGGGTTCGTCATCCGTCCCGACGAGGTGCAGGAAGTCCTCTCGACGCTGAAAGAGGAGGCCGGCTTCGACCACTGTGCCTGTGTCACGGCACAGGAGTACGACGACCGGTACGAATCCATCTACCACCTCCGGAAGTACAACGACCCGACGCAGGAGCTGTCGGTCATCGTCCCGTCGCCGAAGGATGACCCGCACAACGAGTCGGCCGCTCGCGTCTACGACACCGCGGACTGGCACGAGCGGGAGGCCTACGACCTGGTCGGTATCGACTACGACGACCACCCGGACCTGCGTCGCATCCTCCTGCCCGAGACCTGGCAGGGCCACCCCCTGAGCCAGGACTACAACCAGGACCAGCCACAGATCGTCTCCCTGCGCGAGCACGCGAACCCGCTGCAGGACGACAAGCGCAGCGAAGACGATCCGGACACGATGTTCGTCAACATCGGTCCGCACCACCCGGCGACCCACGGCGTGCTCCACGTCGAAACGGTGCTCGACGGCGAGCAGATCGCCGACATCGAGCCGGACATCGGCTACCTCCACCGCTGTGAGGAGCAGATGTGCCAGCAGGGCACCTACCGCCACCAGATCATGCCCTACCCGGACCGCTGGGACTACATTTCCGCCGGTATCCTGAACGAGTGGGCGTACGCGCGCGCAGCCGAGGACCTCGCGGATATCGAGGTCCCCGAGTACGCACAGGTCATCCGGACGATGTCGGCGGAGATGTGCCGGATCGCCTCCCACGAGCTCGCGCTGGCGACGTTCGCGCTGGACGTGTTCGGCGACTTCACCGCCGTGTTCCAGTACGGCATCCGCGACCGCGAGATCGTCCAGAACCTGCTGGAAGACCTGACCGGCCAGCGGCTGATGTTCAACTACCTCCGACTGGGCGGGGTCGCCTGGGACCTGCCCGAGCCCCGCGAGGAGTACTTCGAGAAGATCCGCGACTTCCTCGACGACCTCCCGCACAAGCTCGAAGAGATTCACGACCTTGTCACCGGCAACGAGATTTTCCAGATGCGGTGTGTCGACACCGGCGTCCTCTCCCCGGAGCAGGTCAAGCAGTACGGCGCGACCGGTCCCGTGGCACGCGGCTCGGGCGTCGACTACGACCTCCGGCGTGACGACCCGTACGGCTACTACGACGAACTCGACTGGAACGTCGTCACCGAGCAGGGCGGCGACAACTTCAGCCGCGTCCTCGTTCGCCTCCGCGAAGTCGAAGAGTCGGCCCGCATCATCGAACAGTGTGTCGACCTCCTGGAGCAGTGGCCGGAAGACGACCGCGAGATTCAGGCCAACGTCCCGCGGACGCTCCGACCGGAGCCTGACCAGGAGATCTACCGCTCCGTCGAGGGCGCGAAGGGCGAACTCGGCATTTACATCCGCTCGGACGGAACGGACAAGCCGGCCCGGTTCAAGATCCGCAGCCCGTGCTTCTCGAACCTGCAGACGCTGCCGGAGATGTCCCAGGGCGAGTACATCCCTGACATGATCGCCTCGCTCGGGAGCCTCGACATCGTCCTCGGGGAGGTGGACCGGTAATGCAGTCGGCGCCGTTGCCCGAGACGCTCGCGAACCTGCTGGGACTTGATCCCAACAACACGGTTGTGATGATTGTGATGAGTCTCATCGGGGCCGCGCTCATCGGGGCGCTCATGATGACGAACACGGCGCTTGCCGGACCGTGGGCCAAGCGAAAGATCACCGCCGCGTTCACCGACCGCATCGCCGTCGACCGTATCGGTCCGTACGGCCTGTTCATTATCGTGGCCGACGCCGTTCGCCTGCTGTCGAAGGAACTCATCGTTCCCGAGGGCGTTGACCGGCCTGCGTGGGACCTCGCGCCGCTTGTTATTGCCAGCACTGCACTGCTTGGCTTCGCCGTGATCCCGATGGGGAACGGCATCCAGCTCGCCGACCCCGAGGTCGGCCTGGCGTACGTGTTCGCGACGGCCTCGATGGCCTCCGTCGGCCTCGTGATGGCTGGCTACGCGTCGAACAACAAGTACTCGTTCCTCGGCGGTCTGCGCGCGGTGGCGCAGAACCTCGCCTACGAGATCCCGCTCATCCTGACGGGCGCGTCGGTTGTCATCTTCGCCGGCTCGCTCCAGATGAGCGAGATCGTCGCGGCCCAGCAGCAGTCGCTGATCGGCCCGCTCCCGTCGTGGTACGCGTTCGTGAACCCGTTCGCGTTCGTCCTCTTTATGATCGCGAACCTCGCGGAGGTCGGCCGCAATCCGTTCGACATTCCGGAAGCGCCGACCGAGATTGTCGCCGGGTACCAGACTGAGTACTCCTCAGTGTACTTCGTCCTCGTCTACCTCGGGGAGTTCATCCACATCTTCCTCGGCGGGGCGATCATCGCCACGATCTTCCTCGGTGGGCCGGCCGGTCCGGTCCTGCCGGGTATCGTCTGGTTCCTCATCAAGATCTGGGGCGTCTTCCTGTTCACGCAGTGGGCCCGCTCGGCGGTCCCGCGCGTCCGGATCGACCAGCTTATCGAGATCGGCTGGAAGGGAATGCTGGTGCTCTCACTGGCGAACCTGCTGCTGACCGCGGTTATCGTCGGGGTGACCGTCTGATGACGGCCACGCGAACCGACTCACGAGCGACCGGAGGTGACCTGTCATGATTGGAATCCTGAAATCAATGGCGACGACGATGAAACACGCCCTCGACGGGGAGACGTTCACGGTGGAGTACCCGGACGTCGCCCCCGAGGTGAGCCCCCGCTTCCGCGGCGTCCACAAGTGGAGCCAGGAGCGGTGTATCTGGTGTCGGCAGTGCGAGAACGTCTGCCCGAACAACACGATCCAGATCGTGATGGACGAGCAGCGCAACGGCGAGCAGTACAACCTCCACATCGGCCAGTGCATCTACTGCCGGCTGTGCGAGGAAGTCTGTCCGACTGACGCCATCCTGCTGACCCAGAACTTCGAGTTCACCGCGGACACGAAAGACGAGTTCGCTTACGACAAGGAGCAACTCAAAAACGTACCGTGGTACAAGGATATCGACCCGCTTGAGTCACGCGAACCCGACCGGGGCGCGTGGATCGGCGAGGGCGACGGCGAAGTGGACTACCAGTAACTCCTTTTGCGACGGCTTTCAGCGGTTCTCTGTCGGGTCAAGCGATGTTGCTGAACTGTCATCCGTACGTGACTCGCCGAAATGACCGTCCGCTCAGCGAGGTCGCCTTTCCAGTATCACTCCCTGGGTAGAGCTACGGACTCCACCGCTGCAACCTGACAGGTAATTGATGGGCTCTCGCCAGCAGGACGGAAGTGCCCCGAAATCTGGGGGGTCATACCGGCAAACAGTGGCTCTACTGGCGAGACGAAAGAGGAATCTTCAAAGGGACGCCGCAAAGAGTCTCCAAGTAAGATGGCACTGGCAGAGTCAATTGCGTTCGCGCTGTTCGCTATGGTAACGGTGGGCAGCGCTGCGGGCGTCGTGTTAGTCCGGGACGTCTGGCACTCGGCGCTGTTACTGGGCGTGTCACTCGTCAGCGTCGCAGTGTTCTACGTAATGAACCAGGCGGCGTTCGTCGCAACGATGCAGATCCTGGTGTACGTCGGCGGCGTCCTCGTCCTCATCACCTTCGCGGTGATGTTGACTCGTGAGGACGAGTCGGTGATCGAGGTGACACCATGACTACAAAACCCGAACTACAGACCGAGGGGAGTTTCGTTGCGGGACTAGCCGCTGTTGCCCTGTTCGTCGTCCTCGGGGCTGTGTTTATGGGCGTCTCGTTTCCCACACCAGCGGGCTTCGGTGAGGGAGCGGCGATAACCAAGAGCCTCGGCGCGGCACTGTTCGATATCGCCCCGAGCGCGATCATGGACGAGGGCGAGACGGCCGTTCCCGGTGAAGGGTTCCTCGTCGTCTTCGAAATCATCGACATCGTCCTGGTGGCCGCACTCGTCGGGGCCGTCATGCTCGCTCGACGCGAGGTTGCCGGCCAGTCAGTCACGCTCGGTGTCGAAACCAAAGAAGACGAAGAGATGGCCGTTGCCGCTGACGGCGGCCCGGGAGGTGACGACTCGTGATTCCGGCCGAGACGTACCTCCTGCTTTCGGCGGCCGTGTTCTGTATCGGCCTGTTCGGCATCCTCACGCGACGGAACGCACTTATCTTCCTGATGTCCGTCGAGCTGATGTTGAACGCTGCGAACATCAACCTCGTCGCGTTCTCGCTGCAACACGGGAACCTCACCGGTCAGGTGTTCAGCCTGTTCACGATGGCACTCGCCGCCGCGGAAGTCGCCATCGGGATCGGTATCATCCTGGTTCTGTATCGCAACTTCTCAGACGTGGACGTGACGAAGGCGACGACGATGAGGTGGTAACAGATGGCTGCATTCACATACGCTCCGGCGATTGTCCTGCTGCCGTTCGTATCGTTCCTCGTCGCGCTGTTCGCCGGCGACCGCATGCCGAAAGGCGGCGCGCTGGCCGGCATCGCCGCGACGGGCGGATCACTTCTGCTATCGATCTGGGTCGCGCTGACGGTGGCCGGTGGTGAGACGTTCAACGAGTTCGTCTACACCTGGACGGCAAGCGTCGAGGCGCTGCAGTTGCGCTTCGGGCTGCTGCTTGACCCGCTGTCGGCGCTCATGCTGCTTATCGTCTGTCTGATCTCGTTCCTCGTTCACATCTTCTCGCTCGGCTACATGAACGACGAGGGCGAGACCGGACTCCCGCGCTATTACGCCGGGCTCGGCCTGTTCACGGCGAGTATGCTCGGGTTCGTCGTCGCCAACAACCTCCTGATGGCGTTCATGTTCTTCGAGCTGGTGGGCCTGTGTTCGTACCTGCTCATCGGCTTCTGGTTCCGCGACGACGGCCCGCCGAGCGCCGCGAAGAAGGCGTTCCTGGTCACCCGCTTCGGTGACTACTTCTTCCTCATCGGCGTCGTCGGCATCTTCGCCACCTTCGGGACCGGCCTCTTCGCCCCGATTACGGATGGCGGCGAAGTGGTCGCCGAGAGCTTCCCGATGCTGGCCGAACACGCTGTCATCGACGGCGAAACTGCGGGCATCGCGATGCTGGAGACGGTCGGCATGGGCCCCCAGGCCTGGTTCACCGTCCTCGGCCTCCTTGTGCTGGGTGGCGTCATCGGGAAGTCCGCGCAGTTCCCGCTGCATACGTGGCTGCCCGACGCGATGGAAGGCCCGACGCCCGTCTCTGCACTGATTCACGCGGCGACGATGGTCGCGGCCGGTGTGTACCTCGTCGCGCGCATGTACGGCTTCTACGCCATCTCGCCGACGGCACTCGCCGTCATCGCGCTCGTGGGCGGCTTCACGGCGCTGTTCGCTGCGACGATGGGCCTGGTCAAACAGGAACTCAAACAGGTGCTCGCGTACTCCACCATCTCCCAGTACGGGTACATGATGCTCGCGCTGGGGTCGGGTGGCTACATCGCCGCCGTCTTCCACCTGACGACCCACGCCGTGTTCAAGGCGCTGCTGTTCCTCGGCGCGGGGTCGGTCATCATCGCCATGCACCACAACGAGAACATGTGGGACATGGGCGGTCTGAAAGACCGGATGCCGGTGACCTACTGGACGTTCCTCGCCGGGTCGCTCGCACTGGCCGGTATCGTTCCGTTCGCCGGCTTCTGGTCCAAGGACGAGGTGCTGTACGAGGCGCTCATCCACGGATTCGGCACTGAGGGCGGCCTCGGAACCGCCTACCTCGCCGCGTACGCGATGGGGCTGCTGGCCGTGTTCTTCACCGGCTTCTACACCTTCCGGATGGTGTACCTGACCTTCCACGGCGACGCTCGGACCGACGTTGCACGCGACCCCGAGCCCGTCCACTGGAACGTCAAAGGCCCGCTGACGGTGCTCGGCATCCTCGCCACAACTATCGGGTTCATCAACATGGCCCCGGTCGCGAAGCTCACCGGTGCACCGATCGACTTCCTCCACAAGTGGCTGAACGGGCCGGAGGAGGGCGGCTGGCCCGCACTCCTCTCGACGGACCTCCATCACTACGAGGAACTGCTGCACGAGGTCCCACACGTTGACCCGGCCTACCCGCTGGGCGGTGAAACCGGCACACTGCTGGTCTCGGCGGGCGTCTCGCTCGGGCTGGCACTCGCCGGCGTGCTCGTCGCGCGGAGCCTCTACAGCGGTGCCGACCCGGTCGAGCATACCGACAAGCTTGGCGGTCTGAAGACGCTACTCATGCACAACTACTACCAGGACGAATATCAGGTGTGGCTCGCGACGGGCGTCACCTACCCGCTCGCCCGTGTGATGAACAAGTTCGACCAGGGTGTCGTCGACGGTGTCGTCAACGGCGTCTCCAGCGTGAGCCTGTTCGGCGGCAGCCGCATCCGACGCATCCAGTCCGGCGTCGTCAGCAACTACGCGACGCTGCTGACGCTTGGACTCGTGCTCTTGCTTGCTGCCTTCGGCATCATGGGAGGGTGGTTCTAGATGTGGGTCGCCGCGCTCCTGCTCGTGACCCTGCTGGGAACCGGTCTCGTGTTCCTCTCGCCGGACCGGTACGCCGGAAAGCTCGCCGCGGCTGTCAGTGCGGTTCCGGCGCTTGGCAGCATCTACATGTACTGGGTGTACCTCACGCAGTACGGCGGCACGGGCAACGCGCTGCTGTCGCCCGCCGACATCGCGTTCGGCCAGCAGATCCCCTGGATCACGCTGGGTGAACTGGAAGTGTCGTACTACGTCGGCCTCGACGGCATCAGCATGCCGCTGCTCGCGCTGACGACGGTGCTGACGACGCTCGCAATCGTGTCCGCGTGGACGCCCATCGACGAGCGCCAGTCCCAGTTCTACGGACTGATGCTGTTCATGGAAGTGAGCCTCATCGGCGTGTTCTCCGCGCTCGATTTCTTCCTCTGGTTCGTCTTCTGGGAGGGCGTCCTCATCCCGATGTACCTGCTGATCGGTGTCTGGGGCGGACCGCGCCGGAAATACGCTGCCATCAAGTTCTTCGTCTACACGAACGTGGCGTCGCTGATCATGTTCGCGGGCCTGTTCGCGCTCGTGTTCAGCACCGACCTCACGTCGCTGTCCCTGCCTGCGATGGCCGAGGCGTTCCGCACCGCGAGCGGGCTGCCGACCATCGCCGGCGTGAACCTGATGACCATCTCCTTTATCCTGATGTTCTTCGGGTTCGCGGTGAAGGTTCCCGTCTTCCCGCTGCACACGTGGCTGCCCGACGCCCACGTCGAGGCCCCGACGCCGGTGTCGGTCATGCTGGCCGGCGTCCTCCTGAAGATGGGGACCTACGCGCTGCTGCGGTTCAACTTCACAATGCTCGCCGACACGGCCCGGCAACTCGCCGTGCCGCTCGCCATCGTCGGCGTCGTCAGCGTCATCTACGGTGCGATGCTCGCGCTCGCACAGCGGGACCTCAAGCGCATCGTCGCCTACTCCTCCATCTCGTCGATGGGCTACGTCATCCTGGGGCTGGTCGCGTTCACGCCATACGGCATGGGCGGGGCGACCTTCCAGATGATCGCCCACGGCCTCATCTCGGGGCTGATGTTCATGTGTGTCGGCGTCATCTACAACACGACGCACACACGGATGGTCGGCGACATGTCCGGCCTCGCGGACCGCATGCCCTGGACGGTCGGCATCTTCGTCGCCGCCGCCTTCGGCTACATGGGCCTACCGCTGATGGCTGGCTTCGCCGGGGAGTACTTCATCTTCCAGGGCTCGTTCAACGCGCCGACGCTCGGCGGGGCCGCCCCGGTGCTGACCTCGCTGGCGATGTTCGGCATCGTCATCGTCGCCGGCTACCTGCTGTGGGCCATGCAGCGCACGCTGTTCGGTGCCTTCAGCCTGGAGACGGACTACGAGGTCAGCCCGGCCGCGTTCCACGATGTCGCGCCGCTGGCCGTGTTGCTCCTGCTGGTCATCGCACTCGGTGTCGCGCCGGACCTCTCCTTTGCCATGATACAGGACTCGATTTCACCGGTTCTCGAAATCGGAGGTGGTGCATAGATGGTCGCACTCCCCGACTGGATGGCGCTCGCCCCGGCACTCTCGCTGGGCCTCGCCTCCCTAGTATTGCTGCTGTCGGACTCGATTAACCCGGATACGACGAACACGGGGCTGCTGGCCGGCATCTCGGTGATCGGCTCCCTGGTTTCCTTCGGGTTCGCCGGCTGGTTCATCACCGCCGGGACCGGGATGGTCAACGACACCGGCGTCGCGCTGTTCAACAATCAGCTCGTCGTCGACCAGATGGCCCTGTTCTTCATGGCCATCGTCGGCAGCGTCACGACGCTGGTCGTGCTGGCGAGCTACGACTACGTCGCCGAACACAGCTACCAGGCCGAGTTCTTCGCGCTGGTCTTGCTGTCGGCGACCGGGATGAGCCTCCTGAGCGCGGCCAACGGCCTGGCGTCGGCCTTCGTCGCACTCGAACTGGTGTCCCTGCCGTCTTACGCGCTCGTTGCCTTCCTCAAGGAGAACAAGGGCAGCGTCGAGGCGGGACTGAAGTACTTCCTCATCGGCGCGGTGTCCTCGGCGGTGCTGGCCTACGGCATCTCGCTGGTGTACGCCGCGACGGGCGTCCTCCGGTTCGACGGCGTCGCGACGGCCATTTCCAGTGGCACGATCCAGACCATCGTCGACGGGTCGGTTCAGGCCCAGTCCGGTGAGCCCGCCGTCCCGATGGCTATCCTCGGCGTCGGTATCCTGATGATTATCGGCGGCGTCGCGTTCAAGACGGCCTCCGTGCCGTTCCACTTCTGGGCACCCGAGGCGTACGAGGGCGCGCCGGCTCCGATCTCGGCGTTCCTCTCATCGGCATCGAAGGCCGCCGGCTTCGTGCTGGCGTTCCGCGTCTTCGCCGTCGCCTTCCCGATCGGTGACCTGCTCGCCGCCGGCGGCGCGATCAACTGGGTGATGGCGTTCCAGATCCTCGCCATCGCGACGATGTTCATCGGGAACTTCGCTGCCGCGACCCAGGAGACGGTCAAGCGGATGCTAGCCTACTCCAGCGTCGGCCACGCCGGCTACGTCCTCATCGGACTCGCCGCCGTCTCCGGCTCCGGCGAGGGGCTGAGTCTCAGCCTGAGCGCCGGCATGTCCCACCTGCTCGTCTACGGCTTCATGAACACGGGCGCGTTCCTGTTCATCGCGCTGGCCGAGTACTGGGGCGTCGGCCGCCGCTTCGAGGACTACAACGGCCTCGGAAAGGAAGCACCGGTCGCCTGCGCGGCGATGACGGTGTTCCTGTTCAGCCTCGCCGGCCTGCCGATCGGCGGCGGGTTCTTCTCGAAGTTCTACCTGTTCTCGGCGACACTCAACGTCGGGGCGTGGTCGCTGGCCGCCGCGCTCATCATCAACAGCGCGCTCAGCCTGTTCTACTACTCCCGCGTCGTCAAGGCGATGTGGATCGAGGAACCGACCGGCAGCCGGACTATCGAGTCGTACCCGATGGGGCTGTACACCGCCGTGGTGGGCGCCGCCATCGTGACGGTGCTGCTCGTCCCCGGTTTCAACCGCGTCTCCGAGATCGCGTTCCAGGCCGCGCAGTTGCTGTAACGCGCTGGCTGTTTTCTGTCTTCCCCGAATGACCAGGCAGTGATTACGCTGCCTCGTAGACGAACACGCCGCCGCTCTCACGCTTCTCGACTCTGTCGGTGACTTCGAGCACGTCCAGGTGGCCGACGGCCTCGCTCATCCCGGCGAAATACTCTGTGGCCGGCAGGTCGCCGAAGAGCGCCGTCATCACGTCGCTCGGCGTCGTCGCCCCGCCGGAGACGATGTCGGCGACCTCTGCGGTGCGCTGGTCGTGTTCCTCAAGGATGTCGTCAATGCGCTCCTGCGGTGAGTCGACGGGCTCGCGGTGGCCGGTGAGAAAACGGTCGTGGCCCTGCTCGCGGAGCCACCGGAGGGAGTCGTTAAACGCCGGCAGCACCCGCGGGCGCGTCCCGCTCTCGTCGGGCACCTGGAGGAACGGATTGGGCGTGATGTCGCCCAGCACGTTGTCGCCGACGATCGCTTCACGGCGGCCCTGAAAGTCGTACGAGAAGATTATTTCGCCGGCGGAGTGGCCCTGTACGGTGTCGACGGTGAGCTCGGTATCGTCGACGGTGACGGTATCACTGGCCCCGAGCACGCGGTCGGTGTCGACGCTCTGGGCGTAGGGCAGGAACGCTTCCGGTAGCTGTGTGACCGTCTCGGCAGTCTCGCGTGAGACCCCACAACGCTCGAAGAAATCCGCGAAGTACGACTGCTCGGTGTGCAGTTGCGCCGCGAAATCGCGCATGATCTCCGCTGCCGGCTCGCTGGCGAGGACACGAGCCCCCCGCTCGGCGAACCGGTTCGCCATGCCGAAATGGTCCGGGTGCGGGTGTGTGACCAGGACTTGTTCGATGTCGGCCGGCGAGAGTTCACGAGCCTCGAGCGCCTCGACCAGACGCGACCACGCCTCTTCGCTGTCAGGCCCCGGATCGACGAGGGTTCGTCTCGCGATATATGCGTTGACTGCCCCGACCTGAAACGGCGTCGGAATCGACACCCGTGTGAACATGTCTCCCCGTTGCAGGTGGGGGCGCAAAACAGTTCGTACCCGCGGTGCACGTTTACTGCCGTGGACGCCCGCCGTCCATCGGTCAGCCGTGGTGGTGTGCTGTTTTCCGGGCACAAGAGATATATTCGTCCTTCGCGTAAGGTCATATATGAACAAACACTTCGAAGACGCACGCTACTACCTGAAGCGCGCCGGCAAGACCGCCACCAGGGGCGTCAAAGAGGAACTCGAACCGGTTGAGGAGCGGTTCCGCGAACTCACCGGGAAGGAAGCAGAGCCAGAACCCAGCCGACTGGAGGCCATCAAAGCAGACCTGAAAGAACTGCAGGGGAAAGCGGAAGGTGAAGCCGAGGAAGCGATTGCCGACGCCCGTGGAAAGATCAGCGAGTACCGCGGCAAGGAAGAGACGGAAGCGTAGTCGGAAAGCAATTCTTAAGGGATGCGCTCGAATAGAGTCGAGTGCATCGGGTTGGTGATCTAGTTCGGTTATGATACCTCCTTCACACGGAGGAAGTCGGCGGTTCGAATCCGCCCCAACCCATTCTTGCGACGAACAGACCTGAGGAGCAGAGTGGTCTGGCGGATTCTGAACCCTGAAAGACTCGCTTCGCTCGTCTTTCTTCGGTGAGAAGCCGGCCCCCAACCCATCCGCTCGCTTGACGCTTTTGAACGACAGCGGACCACTGTCTGGGACACTTCCCGCAGTGAAAGTAGTCGCACGGGTCAGTCGTCAGTGTGTCTCTGCAGACCCTGTTCTGGCTTCGAGTATGATAAATCCACCAGTAGCCGCCGTCAGCGAGACTGAACTAGGGATAGAGCTCGATTGTATCCGACAGTTTTTACCGCTCGGTAAACAAGGGAGAGTATGACCGAGAGCGAGTCGCGGGCGTCGGCTGACAGGCCGATGTCCGGAGAGATGGTCCGCCATGGGACGGGTGTGAATTCGAACCGTGCGTTTCCAACGGACAGCTATCCGCACAATCTGGACCCGTTCGTCCTGTTCGAGCGGTTCTATATCGACCCCGATAAGGGGTTCCCGATGCACCCCCACCGGGGGTTCGAGATTGTCTCGTACATGATCGAAGGTGGCATGGAACACGAGGACTCGCTCGGCGTCGCAAACACCGCATACGAGAACGATGCGATGCGAATCACGACCGGAAGCGGGATACGTCACTCCGAATTCCCCGCGGATGGGCAGGCCTGTACCGGACTACAACTCTGGGTGAATCTCCCGCAGGCGGAGAAGGACGCTGACCCGGACTACGTCGACGCGACGGCCGACGCGCTTCCGACGGAGGAACGGGACGGCGCGACGGTCACGACAGTTATCGGCGACGGTTCACCGATCAGCCTCTACACGCCGATGGAGTATCTGGATGTTTCCGTAACCGACGCGTGGACGTGGTCGGTTCCGACGGAGTGGTCCGGGTTCCTCTACGGTGTCGCCGGTAGCGGGACGGTCGAGGGACATTCGTTCACTGACGGTGATGTCCTGCCGGTCACTGACGCGCGGTCAGTGGCACTTCGCAGCGATGAATCACTCCGTGTCGTCGCCGTCTCGGGCCGCCCGCACGGCGAGCCGATCCGACAGCGCGGGCCGTACGTTCTGTAAGTGGGCGTCGTTACCTGGTTGAGAGCCACACGTGGGCTTCCGGCCGAATTTTACCAGATGGTAAGACTCTTTTATCGGCGGCCCCTGGCTTGAGACATGGCAGATGTAGCAGTTGTCGGCGGCGGCCCCGCCGGACTGAGTGCGGCACAGTACGCTGCGAAGAACGACCTCGAAACGATCGCCTTCGACACGGACGAGTCGTGGATGCACAAGGCACACCTGTTCAACTACCCCGCCGTGCGAAGCATCAGCGGCGAGGAGTTCCTCACCATCGCTCGCGGGCAGGCCCGCGACCGGGGCGCGACGCTGTACGAGACGGAAGTCACGGCTATCGAACAGACCGACGACGGGTTCGTCCTGACGACGGACGACGACGAGTACACCGCGGCGTACGTCGTCCTCGCAACCGGTGGCGACCGGAGCCTCGCTGAGGACCTCGGCTGTGCGTTCACCGATGAGGACGTCGTCGACGTGACTGTTGACATGGAAACATCGGTCGAGAACGTGTACGCGACCGGTGCAATGGGTCGGGCGGAGAAGTGGCAGGCGGTCATCGCAGCCGGTGACGGCGCTGCCGCTGTTCTCGACATTCTCTCGAAGGAAAAAGGCGAGTACTACCACGACTTCGACATGCCGTCGGACGTGCCGGAACTCTAGCGATGCAGCCAGAATCTACTACAACAATGAATCCCGCTACTACTTCGATCCGAACTGTTGAAGCTGTCCGTACAGTCCCGGTGGTGAGTTTGTGATGGCACCCGAACTCAACGTCGTGTTGCTCGTCGTCGGCCGCGTCCTCTTCGGTGGCGTGCTCGCCTTCACCGGCCTGAGCCACTTCACACAGACAGAACAGATGGCCGGCTACGCCGAGTACAAGGGCCTCCCGGCCCCCAAATTCTCCGTCCTCGCGTCCGGTGGGCTCCTCATCCTCGGTGGACTCGGTGTGACCGTGGGCGTCTTCCCGGTCGTCGCGGCAGTCGCCCTCGCAGCGTTCCTCATCGTCTCGGCGGTTGCGATGCACGACTTCTGGGCCGTGCCGGACGAGGACCGACAGGACGAACTGAACAGCTTCCTGAAGAACGTGACGCTCGCTGGGGGGGCACTCGTCGTCGCGGCGTCCGCAACCGGAACGTGGGCGCTCAGCGTCGGTATCAGCCCCGTCTAACGCTGTCTTTTCCAGCCCCCGTCTACTGCGGCGGGTACAGCGAGTCCAGAATGAAGTCGTTGATGGCGCGCTTGGCCTCGTCGGGTGCGTCCTCGTGGCCGAGGGCGATCCGTCGCCCCCGGGCCGCGTGAATCACGTCCGTGATAAGCTGCCCCATCAGTTCGGCGTCGACATCGCGAAACGCGCCCTGCTCGATCCCGTCCTCGATGACCGTGGCGATGCTTTCGCGAAGCCGGTCGTAGTGCTCGTTGAACAGCGCCCGGTGCTCGTCGTCGTTTTGGGCGTAGGCGTACAGTTCGTGGTACACCTTCATCCGGTCCCAGTGCGAGAAGTCGTCGAACTCCGGGCCGAACAGGCACCGGTCGATGCGCACATCGAGCTCTGCGCGGGGATCGGTCTCGTCGTCGACTTCGACGCTGCCCTCGTACTGATCGATGATGTACTCCAGAAACGAAGAGATGAGGTCGTACTTGCCGTCGAAATGATAGTGAATCACCTGCCGGGACATGTCCATCTCCTCGCCGATGTCCCGGACCCGCAAGTCCTTGTAGCCGTGCTTGCTCAGCGCCCGAAAGGTGGCCTCCATGATGACCTCGCGGGTGTCCTGTGGCGTGGTCTGCCCGTCCGATTCGCTCATGGCCTATCTTATCGTGGTGGACACATATCCGTTTCTCCATCCAGCGGGGTTAGCGTGTCGCCATCGTCCGAGGTGCGCTCGCCTCAACCCTGTAACTGCTCCACCCTCGCTCACGCGCGTTCGACGAACCGAGCGTCGGCGGAGGTGTGATCTCGGTTGAACGACAGTACCTTCGCCCGGATCACGTCGCCGGCCGACACCGACGACGGCACGTCCTCGGTGAACAGGACGAACCCCTCGACCTTCCCGACGGCGACGCGGTCGCCGGAGTGGTGGTCGGTGAACTCGGCGACCCCGAACTCGTAGGTCTCGCCGAGTTCGACCGGCGGTTCTCGCTCCTGTGCGGCCTCGTGGGCTCGTTTCGATGCACTGCTGGACGAGCGGCGGGTGATCGCAAACGCCAGCGCGAGGCCCACGGCGAGGGCGGCCCCGCCGGCGGCGAGCCAGATCGGTTCCATGCCTGTGGTTGCAGGGCGAACGGATTAGTACCTTTCAAAGTCCCGCGACGGCGCTTACAATCCGAGACGGTCCCGAATACCGCCGCCGGAATCAGAATCGCCGCCCTCGGGGTCCCACTCCGTCGGTAGCTCGGCCGCGAGCGACGTGACCTCGTCGTCGCTGTAGCGGGGGTCCTCCGTCGCGTCGTCGAGCCAGTCCGCCCACTCCTCGGCCGTCATCCGGCCCTGCGAATCGACTTCCCACTGGTCGACGAGCGCCTCCCGGTCGCGGAACGGGATGTCCATGCCGCTGTCGCCCCAGTACAGCGGGGAGAGCGCGAACTCGTGGGTATCGTCCTCCAGCCAGACGAGCCGGTAGGGGTAGTCGTTGTAACAGAACACGTCGTCCGGCGAGACGACATCGCCGTTGGGGAGCTCCAGGGTCCGGGACATTACATTGCTGTAGGGGCTACCCACGTTTCAGAGTTATGCGTCGGTAGAAATACGGGAGCAGCCGGATACGAGCCGCTACACGAGCGGGTCACACAGCGCCCACTCGTCCGTCTCGGGATCGAGGTTCGAGGGCTCCGCGCCGCGGTCGGTCACGATGCCGGCGTGGTAGTAGATCGCCTTCAGTTGGAACACAGTCGGTGAGTGATAGACGCTGCCGTCGGTGAGTTCCGAGGGGCGGAGTTCGCCGTCGCCGGTCAGCACCCGCTGGCGGACGGTCTCGTCGCCGCGGAGGAACAGTTCGACGGTGAACTCGGGGTGGAGCGCGTGGAGGTACTCGACGAACTCGACGAGCGACGGGGCGGCGTAGCCGTCCCGGTGGCAGGTGTAGAGCCCGTCGACGAGCAGCTCCGTGGCCGGGTAGTCAGAAACGACGCGGCGGACGAGCTGACCCCACTGGGGCGCGATGTCGATGAACCGCTTCCGGGAGCGCTGCCAGTCCTCGAACCGCCGGAGGGCGGCGTCGAGGTCGCCGACCGTCCGGAGCGCGAAGCGGACGACCTCCCGACCCAGCGGCGTCAGCGTGAGCGAGCCCTGGCCGGCGTCGACCAGATTCAGGAACTCCGCGCCAGCGATAGCGCCGTCGACGGCCCCGACGACGTGGGTGGCAAGCAGGTCCCGCGCGTCGCCGTCGTGGTAGACGGCCAGCGGGACTGCGACGTAATTCTTCGGATGGTTGAGCCCGAAGTTCTGGTCGGCGACGCCCTGGGCACTGGCCTGGAACCGGATCGCCGAGACGGCGTCCATCGACCCGTGACCGACCACGCGGGGCCGTTCCAGCACTGAGACCGTGCCGTCGGATTCGACGCCCAGCACGCCGACGTTCAGCTCGCGGGCCATCGTCCGCGCGGCGGTGGAGATGCCGCTCCGCGGGGCGGTCAGGAAGGCGACGTTCGCCTCGTTGAGGCGGTCGTGGGCCTGGACGACCCCGCGCTCGGCATCGACGCCACCGTTACCGGTGTACCCCTTCGCCTCGACGGCGATCAGCGGCGGCCGGTCGCCGAGCCGGTCGACGGACAGCAGGTCCGTCGAGAGCGTCTGTACGCCGACGAGGTCGGGATAGCCCGTTCCGACTCGAACGTGGTTGAACGGCGCGAGCGTCGCCTGCACGGACGCTTCGATGGGCGTGTCGTCCAGCCAGCGCCGCTGTGCGAACTGCGTGTCCGCGACGACGTAGGCGTCCTCGCGGTCCGCGAACAACCGGTCTTTCGTCCGGGCGAGTACCTGTGGCTCGGAGAGCCCCGACGCCGCTGTGGCCATAGGCGGCGTTCACACAGGGCGGACATGAGTGTTCTGTCCCCGGATAAGCAGATTGGCAAGCTTCGAGAGACACCTCGGTCTGCGGTAGTGTTATTATCTAACATGGGGTGCGGGACATATGACAGCACCACTACCGAACAGCGTACGTAACTGGTTCTGGGCCCGGCATTCGAACCCCAAGAGTGGGTGGTCGCGGGTACCGACCGGCGCTGTCGTCGTGTACGCGGTGTATAAGCGCCGCTGGCGGCTCCTGGCCGCGGCGCTGCTGTGGACCGTTATCAATCCGATCCTGTTCGCACCGCCGGACACCGAGGACGCCTGGATGACCCGCGCCGTGCTGGCAGAGCGGTGGTGGCTCAGGGAGCAGGACAACGGAACGATGGGCCTCGATTATCCGAACGTCTGTAACACCGGCGGCGCGCTGGCGTCGGCCATCGCTCTGTACGCCGCCTGGCGTCGCCGACCGGTCAGCGCCGCGGCCGCCACGCTGGCGATGAGCGGGCTAAAGCTCTGGTGGCTCCGCGAGATCGTACAGCAGTACGACAAACGCGGCCCGGAGTGACCGGCGTTTGCGAAAGCGACAGGGCGTCGAAAAGAGGAATGTCTCTGTTGGTCGTCAGTACTGGTGGAGCGGCTGTTGGCGGATTTTCGCCCGCAACTCCCCGATTGAAGGGTCGCCGTCGCCGCCGAACTGCTGTGTCACGGAGTGGACCTCCTCGCGGGAGATCTTGACGTTCCCCTGCTCGATGACGTCGGCGGGCCGTTCGCGGAGTTCGCGGATCGTCCCGACGGCAAGCAGGAACGGAATCGCCCACGCAGAGAGCGTGTTGCCGCGGGTCTCCGGCATGGCTTCGAGCCACGCCTGCGCGTCGTCAAGGTACCCCTCGGCCCGCTCGGTGACCTGCTCGATGACGGGGACGAGCGACTCGACGTTGTCAGTGTTGCTCACGTCGCTGTGATCGAGCCCCTGCTCGTGGAGCAGTTCCAGCGGGAGGTAGACGTTGTTCTCCTCTTCCATGTCCGTCGCGGCGTCCTTGGCGACGTTGACGAGCTGGAGCAGGAGGGCAAACGAGCGGGCGTTTTCCTCCATCTGGGCCACCTGCTCGTCGGTGGCTTCGTGGGAGACCAGCCCGGTCACCAGCGTTCCGACGGTGCCGGCGGCGTACCAGCAGTACTCTTCGAGTTCGTCCAGCGTCTTGATTCGAAGCCCGCCGGCGTCGGCGTAGCGGTCGACGAACATCGCCATCCCGTCGACGAGTTCCCGGACCGGCCCGCGAATCGTCTGTGTGGAGTGGTCATCGAGGGTGTGAAACACATCGACGATGCGGCCCGCGTTCTCGACGACCTCCCAGTCTGCGTTCGTCGTTGTGGGAATCCACTCCTCGACAGCGTCGTGGAACGACGACACGGTCGTCCCGCTCGACGGTTCGAGCGAGCGGCTGTACGTCTGCAGGAGTTCGGTCTGTACCGCTGGAGGGAGGTGACCGGCGTCCTCGATCGTGTCAGCCACGCGGCAGAGAAGATAGCCCAGACAGATGTCCCGGGCCATCGGTTCGTTGAGTTCCGAAATTGTGAGACTAAACGTCCGCGACACACGATGGACGGCATCGTAGCACCACTCGATGTCTTCCGAAGACGACCGGTCTGTGTGGTTCTGAGACATTCCCGACATCCGGGGTAGGGCATACGATGATAAAAATGGGACGGCTACGGCGTCAGTCTCGTCCCGGTCACGGGTCGGTGTTCCGACAGACTCAGGAGTGTCCGAGCCTAATTTGCGGTATGAACGGCACAGCAACGTGGGGGCTGCGACCGTGAACAATCGGGACACAGCAGTCCTAGTGCTGACGGTTCTCGCTGCGATCATTCTCCCCGGACTCGCGAACTGGGGATTCAGCACGCTCGGCTACCCGTGGATCGGGAGCGCCGTCTGGGCGCTGGGGTACGGCCTCGGCGTCGTTTTCATCTGGTACGAGTGGGTCCGGCCGCTCGATATCACCGGTCCAGAGGGTGTCAGCGGTAGCGAGGACTCAGGCGAATAACGCGCTGCTCGACCCCCTTGACTACCCACTATCAGTTTTCTCTGCTAGCGCCGTCCCGGCACTGTCGTATTGCATATATTTCATACAACACCCGTAGTACCCGCCTGGCAACATTTATACCCGTGGTCGGCCCAACGTGAGATATGACAAACGAGGCGCTCGGCGAGGGTCGTCCCGGAACGAAGGGACGCGCCGGGTGGACACGCGAGCAGGCGAGTCGGATCGAGCGGACCGACGACACGGTTGCCCCAATCGTCTACCCGCCCGCGACCGAACAGATTCCGGAGGTCCACATCTGGGATACCTGGTTCCTCCGGAAGCGCGACGGCACGCTGGCGACGGTCGACGGCTATCGGGTCTGTTTCTCGCTGACGGCTCCGTCCGACCTGTTGCCAGGCAAGCGCCACGACGTGGCGACCATCCGCTGCTTCTACTCCGACGACGGCCGCAACTGGCACAACGCCGGCCCGGTGTTCGAGGACGCGCTGGGCCAGCGCCAGTGGGCCGGGTCCGCGCTGTACGACGACGACGGCAGCGTCTATCTATTTTATACTGCAGCCGGCGAGGAAGGGGCTGAAGACCTGACGTACGCACAGCGTATCGTCGGCGCAGGCGGCGGCAGCATCGACACGACCGGCGGGTTCGAGCTCTCCGGTCCGTGGACCCACCACGAACTGCTCCACCCCGACGGCGACCGCTACGAGCGGGAGGACCAGTCCCGCGGGATGATATACACCTTCCGCGACCCGTGGTTCTTCGAGGACCCCGAGACGGGCGAGACGTGGCTCCTGTTCGAGGCGAACACGCCGGTTCCGGAGGGGAGCGACGTCTGCGGTGGCGACGCCGCGTTACAGGAGTTCAACGGGAGCGTGGGCGTCGCTCGCTCGCCGACGGGCGACCCGCTGGAGTGGGACCTCGAAGATCCGCTGCTGGACGCCGTCGGCGTCAACCAGGAACTCGAACGGCCCCATATCGTGTATCGAGACGGCCTGTACTACCTGTTCATCTCCAGCCACCTCCACACGTTCGCGCCGGGACTGGAGGGGTTCGACGCGCTGTACGGCTTCGTCGCAGAGGATCTCCGCGGTGACTACGTCCCGATGAACGAGTCGGGGCTCGTCGCCACGAACCCCCAAAACGCGCCGTTCCAGTCATACTCGTGGATGGCCTTTCCCCACGACAGCGAGGTCCTGGTCCAGAGCTTCTTCAACTACTACGATTTTGACGGCGAGACGCTGGACGAGATCGCCCACCTGCCCGAATCCGAGCAGATGCGCCGGTTCGGCGGCTCGCTCGGCCCGACGCTCCGGCTCGACGTCGAGGGAAGCCGGACGCGCATCATCGGCGCCCTCGGGCACTGGCACATCCCGCTAGCGGGCGAGACACTCCCGCCGACGGACCGCGAACTGATTCGGCGCGGGAAACGCGACGATACCGTTTCCGGGGGCTACGACGCCCGAACCGGGCCTGAGTCGAACTAACGAGTACCGAAACGGTCTTTTCGCAGGAATCCGGCTGGGGCTGTTTACCAGACAGAGTCCAGTTCCCAGATATCCAGCGACGCGATAGTGGCGCGACCGCCGTCGGCCGACAGCGAGATGCCGGTCGCATCATCGCGGGTCGGATATACGCGGCTGGTCAGGCAGTGCCGTTCGTTGGCGAACACCTCGACGACGCTCCCGTCGACGAAGACGCGAAGCGACAGCGGCGCGTCGTACGGTCGGACCCGCATCGTCTGGGTGTCGCCAGTCGCCTGGGGGTCGGTGCTCGACGCCGACCGGTCCACAGCGATTTCGCTCTCGTAGGAGTACCGGATCGGCGTCCGTTCCTCGCCGTCCGGCGATTCGAGGACGGACAGTTCGACGGCTTCGGCGTCCTCAAGTCGAACCGTGGCGCGGAGCTCGAACGACCGGCTCTCGACCGGCAACTGCTCGGTGTCGCCCGCGTCGAGGCGCACCACGTCGTAACTGGTGTTGCCGCCCCGTAGCTCGGTGAGTTCGGGGGCCGGCCGCTGGCACAGGCCGCCGTCGTCGGCCAGGGACAGCTCCCGGGGAAGCGACATCGCGCCGGACCAGCCGGCGTCCCACTGCCCGCTCAGGTCGCGGGCTTCGGGGAGCCACCCCCAGGTCAGGATGCGGCCGTCGTCGGTCCACATCGACTGCGGGGCGTAGAAGTCGCCGTGGTCGAGCTTGTCGCGGCGGTCGGCGTCGAAATCGCCGTCCTCGTACGTCCCGAGGAAGTACACCACGTCCTCGTAGTTCGAGATATGGAGGAGCTGTCGGTCGCCGAAGTCAAGCAGCTCCGGGCATTCCCAGACGGTCCCGGCGGTGTCGCGGTCGCCGGCGAGGATCGGGCCCTGATACTCCCAGTCCCGGAGATCAGCGGACTCGTACAGCAGCGCCGCCCCGCCGCCGCCCTCGATGCCGGCCCCGATGAGCTGGTACCAGGTCCCGTCCTCGCGCCAGACGCAGTGGTCCCGGAACTCTCCTTCCCAGTCCTCGGTCCGAAGCACTTCCGGTTCCGCCGGCAACTCCTCGATGATGGGGTTGTCCGGGTCCTTGTTCCAGGCCGCGAGGTCGTCGTCCGCGGCGGTGGCGATGCAGGGGAGTTGACGCTTGTCTCGACCGCCCGTGTACAGCACGGTCGGGATGCCGCCGTCGTCGACCGCACAGCCGGACCAGCAGCCGTCCCGGTCGGGGCCGTCGGGCGAGGGCGTGAGCGCGACCGGGCGGTCCTCCCAGTGGACGAGGTCGTCGCTGACGGCGTGGCCCCAGTGGATCGTGTTGTGGAACGGGCCGGCCGGGTTGTACTGGTAGAACAGGTGGTAGCGGCCGTTCCAGTGGATGAGCCCGTTCGGGTCGTTGAGCCAGTTCGCCGGGGGCGTCACGTGATAGGACGGGCGGCGCGGGTCGTCGCCGAGTCGCTCGCGCAACTGCCCGAACGTGTCGACGTCCTTCGGACGGCCGGTCAGCGGGTGCCGTTCGTCCGTCGCCAGGAATCCCAGCGCGTTCTCGATGAGCGTCTCGCGGTTGCCCCGACACACGTCGTGGGTCGGCTGGGCGAACGCCACGGACGATCCGACGCCGAGCACCTGCCCGTCTCCGGGCTCCCAGGAGAGAATCGACATCTGCTTGACCACGTCGGTATCGCCACGGACCGTGCTCGCGAGCACGTCCCCAGACTGGGGTGCGATGGACTCGTATCTGGCGTAGGGGATCGTCACGCCGGCCCCGCGGGTGTGGACGCGAAGGGTGTCGTAGTCCGCGTGGATTGGGTGGTCGGCGTACAGGGCCTGCCAGAGGTGTCCGGTCGGCTCCGGAATCTCCTCCCAGCCGACGGCGTCGGGCGCGACGTCGTCGAACCCGAGCGGTTCGACGGCGGACAGCGCGCTCAGTGTCAGCAGGAGCGAGCCGCCGTCGCGGACGTAGGCGGCCAGCGTCGGGGCGTCGTCAAGGATTCGCTCGTCGAACAGTTCGTCCCGATGCCACCAGAGGATATCGTACTCGGTTGGATCGACCGACGAGAGCGCGCATCGCTCGGCATCGTCGACTGCCCCCTGACACCAGTCATACGCCGCCGCCTGCTCGTCCGTACAGGTGTCGGCGTAGAGACAGCCGATGCGTGGCGAATTTCCCATTGCCTCGGTATCCCTTCCTGAAATATAAAAACATTCGCCAATCGTTTCTGCACGAATATGCACGCTCTTGTGGATTATGTCGTCGATGCGGTCAGCGGAGCGTCCGGCAACCTATCGACGTCGCATCAGCATGGGCCGTCGAAGATTCCGAGCAGTACTGGGAAGGGGCAATAGCCAGAGCAGTGGCTGAAAGCGGACTATCGGTGAGAAAGCGTCGGAACCGGTCAGTGAACGCGGGCGTTGCGGGCCTCGGCCTTCCAGTCGATGACGGTTTCGTGACAACTGGGACAGACGAACTCGGTGAGCTTTGTCGTCTGATCGTTGTATGACATCCGCGTGCCACAGTTGGTACAATCCATTATAATTGTATATATTCTACTGAAGGATATAAATTTTCTCCTGACCATAGTCGGCTCGGGCGGGAGACGGCCTGACACGGCTGAATTATGCTATGTCATTACATGGTGTTGATCAGAAACCCTCAGTCTGTGGCGATAGCGCCACCGCTACACAGTTTCTCCAGGGTGCGGACGGTCGCAGACAACGGACGGCGAGCCGAGAACGGATGGCTAGCGAGGACTACGACCCGCCGTGTCCCGTCGGATCGATTTTCGGGTCGGTGCCGTCGATACCGCTCTCGATATCCGAGAGGTCAGTCGTGTCAGTCGGTGACGGCGAGGGTTCGTCGGCGGTCGTGATGTCCAGGTCCGGCGTTGTCTCAGTCTCGTCGAAGCGGTCGTCCACGTCGACGGGTTCGCCATCGAGTCTGGCCTCCGTCCGCGAGAGTCGCTGTTCCACGGCATCCAGTTCCGCTTCAAGGTGGTCGGTGGCGTCCGGATAACAATCCCTGGCGTCCGCCAGCGCGGTTTCGAACGCCGCCCGGGCCGTCTTGTACTCCTCTAATGCGGCGTCGGGCTGGCTGGCGTCGGCGTACCAGTCCCCTGCCTCCATCGCGTCCGTCGCGACCGTCCGCCGCGCGGCGACGAGGTTCTCCGCGACTGTTCCCAGTCGGTCCCGGACCTTCTCGGGGTCGCCGGCGAACCGCCGCTCCTCCGCGCCCCAGTCGAGTTCGAGGACGTCTCGGTAGGCTTCGAGCGCCTCGGCCCAGTGATCGGCGGCGACATCGGGGTCCTCTGCGGCGACAGCCTCGTTGTCGGCTGCAACCGCAGTGCGCAGCGGCGACTGTTCGAGGTCTTCGATGACGGTGTCGAGTCGGTCCCGCTCGGCACGGATGTCGGCGAGTTCGGGGACGACCGCCGTCGGGAGCGAAAAGATCTCGTCGTACTCCGCCCGCGCCGCCTCGTAGGCGTCGTACGCCGCCTCGAAATCGTTCCCCCGCCAGTGCTTCTCACCGGTGTCGACCGCCCTTCGGGCACGGCTGCGGCGGACTTCCGCGAGTGTCGCGACGTGACGCTCCCGTACCGTCGCGACACGCCTTTCGAGCGCATTCGCGTCTCCGGGCGGCCCGAATTCGGTGGCCGTCTCGCCGGCCGCGTCGAGTCGGTCCCCGGCTTCCAGCACCGACTCCAGTGCCTGCTCGTGGTCCCCTCGGTCGCGCTGTTCGGTCGCAGTCACGAGGATCCGCTTGACCTCGTCCAGGATGTTCTCGACGCGGACCCACGCCTGTGACGCGTGCGAGAGATACGCCGTCAGGTCCACGAGTCCCTGCTTCCCACAGTGGACCTGCCACTCCGTGTCGCCACATCGCCGAAACGTGATCCGGCCGTGTCCCAGCGACCGGTCGCCCGCAATCTGATCGATATCGACGTGTGGGATGGCGAACCGCGTGTCGCCGTCGTCCTTACCCACCAGCAACAGGAACCGCTTGTCAGTCACGATCCCGATCATACGGTAGTTACTCCCCGGCCGCACCGTCTCGCCGGACTCCGACAGACCGATTTCGATGCCGTGCTTGCGACTGGTGAGGACGAACTGCGCCGTCTCGTCGTCGTCGACGGCTCCCAGTGCCGGCCCGTCGTGGAGATACCCGGCCGAGAGGAGTCCCCCCGGGCCGGTGCCGGTGAGAACGTCGGGCGGATCACCCTCGAAATTATCTAAGTTGATAATTTTTCCCATTATCGGGTAGAATATGCCTGTGGACTTGAGATTCACTTATCTATTCTGATACCGTAGTAGTAAATTAATATGATTAGCGATTATATCATACTGTGATTCGCGGTCGCGGCCACATCCGTCGATTCCACCGTGTGTCGCGTAGGTCCGTCCGTCAGCCGGCAGACGGTTGTCTGACTTGGCTTTAGGTATCATGTCTCCGTAGTCGGCCACATGCCACGTACCCGTCTCGGCGGGGGTTCGTCCCAGGACCGACAGGGCGGTGAACTCTCAACCGACGCGACCCGCCTCGGAATCGATACCGACGTGTTCGAACTGCTTTCGACCGATCACGTTCACAAAATGGCACAGCCCGAGCCCAGAATCGAACAGTGGCTGAACTGCTGGCGGAATCCCTAGTTAGTCTCGACGAGACGCGCCGCGATCCGCTGTGCGCCGATGGTCGGCGCGACGTCCGGTTCGTCGGCGGCGATGACTTCGATGTCGCGGTTCAGCTCCGCGCTGAGTCGCTCCTCGAACTCGTCGACGATGCCGGGGATGCAGGCCATGCCGCCGGTGAGGGCGATCGGCCGGTCCAGTGCTAGCTGGTACACCTTCATGTAGTCGTTTGCCAGTTCCGGCAGGAACGTGTTCGCCAGTTCGTCGACGGCGTCGTCGAGGTACTCGTCGAGCGCATCCATCACCGAACGCTCGATGGTGAACTCGTGTGAGCCGCCGCCGGGCTGCTGGATGATGTCGGTGAACGGCTCGAAATCCACGAAGTCGGCGTGTTCCTCCTTGTACTCGCGGGCAGTCTGATTGTCGATGTTGACCCGGCCCTGGGTCTCCTCCTCGACGTAGTTGGCGATCATCCGGTCGACTTCGTTCCCGGTCACGGCTCCCGTGGTGAAGGGAGCGAGCTGCTCGCCGCGTCGATACGCGGAGGCTTCGAGGTTCGTCGACCCCATGTTGACGGCGACGAAGATCTCGTCGATGGCTTCCAGGTCGTCACCGAACGCCGGGATAGAGCCACACAGTGACTCCGGATAGCTCTCGACGAGTTCCAGCCCGATCGAGGAGTTCTCGATGACATTCTGCAGGTTCTCCAGCCCGGTCGGATTGTCGATAGTCGGGATAGCGTACACGACACCGCTGTTTGCCGGGATGTCGTGCTCCTCGATGATCGCCTCGAAGAACGTCTTGGTCATCTCGGCTCGGTCGGCGTCCTCGGGGAGTCCCGACCGAAGCATGTACTCGACGCGGTCCGGATACTCGCGGGCCGCTTCCTCGCCGTAGAGGATCTTCTCCTCGCCGGTCAGGGCGTCCTCGTACGTCGCCATGCACGTCAGTGTCTTGATGATTCGGTTCTCCGTGCCGTGTTCGCCCGGCAGGGCAATGACGGTCCGGGTGCTCCCGAGCTTGACCCCGACCGGAACAGCGGCAGCGCCGCCTGACGACACACCGGCGTCCGATTCGGACCCGGTGCCGTCGTCCGCATCCTCGTCACTCATATACGGTCGTCCTTGTCGACCGCCCGATATATATCCTCTCCCTAGTATTCAGGACTGATAGCTACCCCCTCGGGTAGCTGCCACTGAAACCCGTCGTTATCAGGGGGTTCGAGGCGAAGAATTGTTACTGAAAACGAAGATTACGTCATCTGGGTGAGCTTCGCGACGTAGACGAGACTCAGCATGTGGTCGTCGACGCTCAGGTCGTTGTCGTCGTTTGTCGCGGACTCGTCGATGCCGAGCAGGTAATCCGAGAGGTCGTCCTGTACGTCCTCGGTTATCCAGTCGATGGAGCGGTAGTAATCGAGCGCTTCGTCGGCCCCCTGATACCCGGAGTGCATCAGCAGGAACTCGAGCCACTCGAAGACCACGAACTCCGCGGCGTATGTCTCGGGCAGTGTCTCGAGGTAGGGCTTCTCCTGGGCGTCGCCACCGAGGAACGGCAGCAGTTCACGGTAGAGTCCGGAGCGGAACGAACTCCCCGCAAGCACCTCGTCGTCGGAGTCGTCCAGCCCCATGTCGAGGTCCGTCGGGTCCGGGACGTCCTCGTCGCTCATCCCGTTCCCCCGCTGACGAGCCATCTTCCGTAGCTCGTCGAGGTCGTAGTCGCGCGGGTTGATGGTCATGATACTGACCCTTCAATCTACACAATCATAAATCTTGCACACCGTCAGACGGCCGTCATGCACGCTTTCACGGGTGTTTCCGACTCGTCCGCGTTCCGTCCCCGAGTTGCGACGTTGATAATCGGGACCACATTTTTATAGTGGCTCGGGGTCGACCTGTGGATACTTCGACGATGAACCGGCAATCAGAAACCGGTCCAGCCCGCTTTTGCGTGACCAACGCGAAAGGCGGGACCGGAAAGACGACAGTTGCTATCAACGTAGCCGGTGCACTGAACGACCGCGGCCGGGACGTCCTCTTTATCGACCTCGACCCCCAGGGCAACGCCACGGAAGGCGTCGGTCTGGTCGAGGCATACGACGCCGACCCGCCGACGCTGTTCGACGCACTGACCGGCGACCCATCGGCGCTGGGTGACCTTATCTGTGAGGGCGAGGAGATGGACGTGATTCCGTCGAGCATCGATATGCTCCAGGCCGAGCACGAACTGACCATCGCCGATCTCATCGCCCGGGTCAACACCCAGGGCGGGGATATCGACCAGGCCGCGCTGGCCTCGTTCGCTATCAACATCACGCCGGAGATGGTCACGGGGTCACACGCGCTCGACACGCTCGACCGGGCGCTGTCGACGCTCGATGCCGATTACGACTACGTCATCATCGACTGCCCGCCGTTCTACGGGAAGCTGACCGACACCGGCATGTACGCCGCACAGAACGTCCTCATCCCGGCACTGACTGAAGCCACTTCCGAGCGGGCCATCGAACTGCTGATGGACCAGATGGCCGCGATGGAGCGCCAGACCGACGCATCGATCAACACACTCGGCGTCGTCGCCAACCGCGTCGAGACCACGTCCGAGGACGAGACGATGCTCGAATGGTTCAACATGGCGTTCCCGGACAGCCCTGTCTGGGAGGTCCGCAAGCGAGTCGCGCTCCAGCGCGCGTTCAGCGCCGGCCAGTCGATTTTCGCGACCGAGGAATCGTGTGACATGGCGGCTGTCTTCGAGGACATCGCCACGGAACTCGACGAGCAGTTCGGCTTTACCGACACAGAGGTACCAGCATGAGTGACGACGAACGCATGGACAGGGCGGAGCGCATCCGACAGATGCGCGAGGGGAACAAGGCAGAAACTACCGACGACACCGAGGAGACGGACGAAGCCTCGCCGGACGCGTCCGGTGAGCAACCCGACGACGAGGGCGAGAGCGGGGAGACAGCAACCGAGGCGACTGCCACGGAGTCAGCCACCGCCAACGAGGACGCGACTGGCGACGCGGCTGCTGCCGATGGACAGGCTGCCAACGACGGCGACAGTGACGCCGACACCGGCGACGCAGCCGCTGACCAGGGCGACACTGACGCGATGGCCGCCGCACAGCGAGCGGCCGAGGCCTCCGCACAGGTGACGACCAACGACACCGACACGGGTGCTGTCGACCAGCCGACGGACGACCTTTCGGCGTCGGCCAACCCGATGCAGGGGCCGACCGGCGTCGAACTGCCGGACCAAGAACTCATCGAGGAGGCGATGGAGGCGAACAACACCGCCAGGACCGAAGGCGGCGCTCGCGCCGCGGCGGTCGACGACGAGTCCACCCAGGCTGAAGAGATGGTCCGGGTGCTTGAGTTCGCTCTCGGCGACGAGTACTACTGTCTCGACATCGACTACGTCGAGGAGATTGTCAAACGCGAGACGGTCACCCGCGTTCCCAACACCGACGACTACGTCGAGGGCGTCGTCGACCTCCGGGGCCAGATCACGACGATTCTCAACCCCAAGGTGATGATGGACATCGACAGCGACGGCACGGAGAACCTCATCGTCGTCTTCGATGCGGACGTGTTCGAAGAACAGGGCGCGATGGGCTGGATCGTCGACGAGGTCCGGCAGGTCGTTCCCGTCGCCGAATCCGAAGTGAACACCGCGCCGGTCGACGGCGAGTACATCAACGGCGTCGTCGACCGCGACGGCGAAGACGAGTTCGTCATCTGGATCGAGCCCGACGACGTGCTCGACAACGCGACTGCAGACGCCGAGGACTGACGCGCCGTTGTACTGTCTTCCTACTCTTTTCCCGCCGCCCCGTCGCCGAGGTCCAGTTCCTCGCTGACGAGGTCGACCGCGTTTTCGACGGCCCCCACTGTCCCCAGATAGCCCGCGCCGACAGTCGTCTTGAGCGCCAGCGCGGCCCGCCCGGTGAGGATAGAGGGGCCGACCTTCGCCACGGCGTCGTCGCCGACCGAGACGAGCCACCCCGGCACGTCGAACTGGTACTGGGTGAGCCGAGGCTGGAACTCGCCGGAGCCACCCTCCCTGTTGTCGACGAGCGTCGCGATGTTGTCGGCGGCGACGCGGGCCTCGCGGATAGCCGCCGACGCGCTCGCGGGCACGGCCTCGCCGTCGCTGTCGACGACCCGGGCAGCGTCGCCGACGGCGAACGTCGACTTGCCGAGTCGGAGGTCCGCCCGAACGACGGGGCGGTCGGCGTCGAGCGCCGGCGACCCCTCGATACCGCCGGTCCAGACGAACTGGTCCGTCGATATGTCCGAGCCGTCCTCGAGTGTAATGATGTCGGCATCCGCTCCAGCCACGCCCGTTCCAGTCCTGATTGTCACGCCGACGTCCACCAGCGCGTCGTGGACGGCCGACTGGAACGACGCCGGGAACGACGGCGCGACGGCGTCCTCCTGTTCGAGCAACAGCACCTCGATATCGCTGTCCTCGCGCATCTCGGCCAGTTCGCCGGCCACCTGGACGCCAGACAGGCCCGCGCCGCCGACGACCACGCGGTCGCCGTCCCCGAGGTCGAGGAACCGCTCGCGGATCTCGCGGGCGTCGTCGAGGCGCTTCAGCGGCGTCGCGTGCTCGCGCACGCCCGGGAGGTCGTAGAAGGCCGTTTGCGCGCCGAGACACACTGCACCCACGTCGTAGGACAGGGTCTCGGAGCCGTCCAGCGTCGCAGTCCCTTCGTCAGGGTCGACATCCGTGACCCTCGCCTGTCTGACTTCGCAGTCGAGGACGGCGTCGAGGTCGACGGTGATCTCCTCGGCCAGCGACGGCCGCCGGACGACCCGGTGGAGTTCGTGCTGAACGAGGTGGTCGGCCCCCTCGTTGACGACGACCAGCGGGACGCTATCGGGGAGGGTCTGTTCGAGCTTTCTGGCGAGCGTGAGCCCGGCGTATCCGGCTCCGAGAACGGCGACGCGCATTGTGCCCTTCGGTTAGGGCGGCATCCGGTTAACCCTGTGCTCAGGAGCGACGGCTCGAGTTCAGTGCCGGTTCAGAACAGCGCCTCGTCCTCGTCGAGGACCTGCGCCGGACCGCCGACCTCCCAGACGCGGGTGTCGACGCCGCAGTCGGCGACCGTCTCCTCGACGCGGTCGACGTACTCCTCGGTCGTGTTGATGTAGACGCTCGCGCCGGTGTCGACGGAGAAGTACACCGGCACGTCCTCGCTGTTCCGGAGCTCCCGGACAGCGTTGAATATCTCGATGGTGCGCGGTTGCCAGTACACCCAGCCCGCGGGACCGGTCATCGTCGCGGCAGCCAGCGAGAGCGAATCCTTCTCGGCGAGGTCGAAGACGGCGTCGAAATCAGCCTCGTACAGCGCGTCCCGCATATCCGAAATCTGGCCGTGGATGTGTGCCATCCGGGACTCGAACATGTGGCTCTGTGCGGCCTCCTTGTGGGCTTCCTCGGTCTCCTTGTATGAGGGGACCATGCCGGCGACGACGCGCAGGTCGTCCTCGAGGTCAGTCTCGATGCGCTCGCTCCGGCAGTCTTTGTCGTTCATTCCGGTCCGGAGGTGGGAGAACGCGCCCGTCACCGCGCGCGCGGCCGAGGAGGAGCCACGGCGGGCGACAGTCGAGATTTCGGGTCGCGTCATGTCGAGCCCCGCTGCCTCAACGAGGGCCATCGCCGCGGCGGCAAAGCCCGACGAGGAGGAGCCAAAGCCGATGTTCGTCGGGAAGTTGTTCGCCGACTCGAATCGCACGCCGTGGTCGATCCCTGCGAGGTCGCGGACGTGGTCCACGACGGCGTCGATGCGTTCGGCCCCGCGGCCGGTGACCTCCTCGCCGTCGATGACGTATACGTCCTCCTCGCGGTCCGGGTCGAAGACGGCCGTCGTCTTCGAGTGGCTCGGCGCGGTACAGACGGAGATGCTGTCGTGGTACGGCAGTCGCAGTTCCTCGTCGCGCATCCCGTGGTACTTGACCAGCCCCTGAATCGGATGTGCCTTCGCGGTCGCTTTCATACCTCACCCTTCCGGGCCGGTCACTTTGCTATTGCGAACCGCCGGCGCCGGCGTGGCGTCGAGTTTCAGACGGCCCCTGCTGAGCAGGAATCTTACAGCGTCAGTACTCTGGGTTCTCCTCGCGGATGCCCTCCCGCTTGTTGACGAGGCGGGCGAGCGTGAACAGGGCGTCAGAGAGCCGATTCAGGTAGATGATAGCCGTCTCGTTGACGCCGGCCTCCTCGGCGGCGAAAGAGACACAGCGGCGCTCTGCGCGCCGACAGACCGCGCGGGCGTGGTGTAGCTTCGCCCCGGGTTCCGACCCCGATGGGAGGATGAACGATTCGAGCGGGTCCAGCTCCGAATCGGCCTCGTCGATGAGGTCTTCGAGCGTCTCGACGTGGGACTCCTGTATCCGCGGGTCGTCTTCCTCTGGGCTGGGGTTAGCGAAGTCGGCCTGGACGATGTGGAGGTGGTTCTGGATGATCCGGAGCTTCTCGTCGATGTCATCGTGGCCGGTCGGCCTGACGACGCCGACCAGCGCGTTCACCTCGTCGACGGTGCCGTACGCCTCGATGCGGCGGCTGTCCTTCGACACCCGCTCCATGTTCCGGAGATCCGTCTGGCCCTGGTCGCCGCGACCGGTGTAGATTGTCATAGCTGAATCTGGAACTGCCAGCGTCTTATACCCGTGGGCGAATCGTTGGGGAGCGCGGCCCCGGGCTCGCAGCCCTCTCAGAGCCGGCGGCGCACTTCCGAGAGCGCAGCCGGAGAGATATCCAGTTCGGCAAACAGCGCCTCGCGTTCGTCGCTGTCCCCGTGACCGGCGACGAAGCCGTTGAGGCGGGCGGCGACCGTCGAATCGACGAACGCGTCGCCGTAGCTTCCTTCGAGTTCGTCGGCGACCACGGGCGTCGACCGGAGCTCGTACTTCTGGTGATACCCCTCCGCCAGGTAGAACCGGTCGAGGGCTTCGATTGCCGTCTCGACGGACTTCCCTGTCCGCGATTCGAGGTCGTCTCGTGTCCGCCGGGCGGCCTCGCGCTGCTGGTCGTCGTGTGTCAGCACCACGCCGCGGTACTGGCGTTTCCGTGGGGCGGAAAACGGCGTATGGTTCGCCCAGAACACGTCCAGCAGGTCCTCGTAGCTCACTGCATCGGGGTCGTACTCGATCTGGACGACCTCGGTGTGGTCGCCCAGCGAGTAGTAGCTGGGGTCCGGTTCGGTTCCGCCGGCGTAGCCGACGCGGGTCCGGACTACGCCCGGCGTCGCGCCGAAGCGGGCGTCCGGCCCCCAGAAACAGCCCATGCCGAACGTCGCCGTTTCCGTCGCCGACGGCGGCGGGGCCTCGGCATCGATGGCCAGTTCGGTCGGATGGGTCGGTTCGTACGCGCTCGGAGTCATACTGGACTACAGGGGGTCTAGCGGTTTGCCTGCTTCGACGCCCCGAGTGGAACCGGGAAATTCAACTGTACCCCCGCGGAAACAACTGGACATGGGCCTCGAACTCGAACACTACTGTCCTGAATGCGAAGAGTACCGCGATTTCTGGAAGGTCGCGAGCACGACGATGCACCTGGGGACCAAGGTCAAGTGGCACTGCCCCGAGTGTGACTACGGGTTCGTCCGCATCGACGGCGAAGTCGACACCGGCCAAGCGGCATAGCTCTCCGGAGCGGTATAGAGACCTCTTAGCAGCCGTTTTACACCGCCTCTGAGAGGCATCTGCTACCGATGAGCCTCGACCCGGACGGTGCAGGGAACGCGACCACCGAGCGAACGCAAGCCCCGCGCGACCTGTCGATGACCGTGGTTGAGTACACCGGCGAACCGGACCGCTGTACCGTGTCGCCGCGAGGGCTCTCCGGCGTTGCCAAACTGTCAACGTGGATTACCGTGAACAGGGCGGTTGTTGTGGACCTGGATACGATGCGGTGACCGAGAGTTTTTATCGGGGAACCACGGACCTAGAACTGATGAGTATCGAGGTCCTACTCGTAGACGAGGACGTAGACGTTCTGGAAATCGTCGGTACGTTTCTGGGACAGGAAGACGGGTTCGAGATCACGACGGAGGCCGACCCAGAGGCGGCGCTGGACCTAGCAACTGAGGGTGATTTCGACGCCGTCGTCAGTGACTACAAGATGCCTCGGCTCGACGGAATGGAGCTGTGTGCTGCGCTCCGAGATAACGACGTCGACATCCCGTTCCTGCTGTTTACGGCCCGCGAGCACGACGACGTCGCAGATGCTGCTGCGGAACACGGCGTCACTGCCGTGGTCCAGAAAGGGACCGGCACGGAGCAGTACGGCGTGCTCGCCGACCGAATCCGCGACGCCATCTAGGTATCCATCCGAGGCAGTTCTAGCGTGACGACTGTCCCGCCGTCCCGACCGCTAGCGAAGTCGACGGTACCGCCGTAGGTTTCGGTCACCCAGACGACCAGCCACAGGCCGAGCCCGGTCCCGTGGTGCAGTTGCGTGATCGGTTCGTCGCCGGTCACAACGTCGAGTTCGTGCTGTGGAATCCCCGGACCGTCGTCGGCGACAGTGATCGAGACGGTTCGCGGGTCCGCCTGGACGTCGATGCGGACGGACGGGTCGTCGCCGGCGTGTTCGAGGCTGTTTTCGAGGAGTTCACCGAGGACTCGATGGAGCCGCCCGTCACCTGCCCTAACCGACGCATCCGGGAGGTCTGTCTCGATTTGGCCAGCGTAGCCGTCGCGATACGAGGACACGATATCCGAGACGGCGGCGTGCACGTCGACTGGGTCCGTGCGGTACTGGTCGCGACGAACGGAGCGCTCCATGTCACGTGCGCGCTCGCTCAGCGACGCCATCTCCTCTGCCTTCCGCTGGAGCCTCTGGAGAATAGAGCGGCGGTCCTCGTCGTCGATTCGTTCCTCTAGCGCGTCAGCCATCCCGAGGACGACAGTCAGATCGTTCCGGAGATTGTGCCGAAGGACGCGGTTGAGCAGCTTCAACCGGCGCTCGCGCTCCCGCTGGTCGGTGATATCGGTGTAGATACCGAACCCGCGGACGCTGTCGCCGTCCCGGCTGTACGGCACGCCCCGGAAGAGGAAGTCACGGAACCCCGTCTCGGTCATCAGTCGGAGTTCGGTCTGGAAGGGGTCGCCGTTCGTCCGCTTGTCGTCGAACCGGGGCAGTTCGTCGTGCGTGGTGTCCGGCGGCCGGAGAAGGTCGGAGAGTTGGCTGTCGACGGCCGTGTCCTGACCGTACCCGAACACGTCGGAGAACGCGGGATTGACCGATCTGACGACCGACTCGTCCGCGACTGTCTCGGTTTCGATGACGGCGTCGGGAAGCGTGTTGAACAGGTACGAGAACCGATCACGCTCGTCTTCCAGTTCTGCCCGCGCCTGCTTGAGGTCGGTCAGGTCCCGGACGACGCCGACGGTGCCGCGGAACTGGTCCGCATCAAGCAGCGACACCTCTATTTCGGCCGGCCGCTGCTCCCCGGCGGCGGTTTCTAGCGTGGTTTCGAGCTGGACCGCGCCGGTTCCGCCCTGCCGGCAGAGGTCGCCGATACGACAGGCGAACTCGTCGATAGCGTCCCGGTCCAGAACAATTCGCGGATGCTGGCCCAGAAGCGACTCCTGCTCGTAACCGAGCCACTCTGCGAGGGGCTCGGTGACCAGCTGGAATCGCCCCTCGTCGTCGAGGACGTACATCATATCACGGACGTTCTCGACCACCGACTCGTACCGCAGCAGGCTCCGTTCACGCTCGACGCGGTCGAACGCCGCGGCCGCATTGGACGCGAGAATCTCCCCGACAGAGACGTCCGAGTCGGTGAACTCGTGGCCCTGTGGCGCGCCGATGCTCACGACCCCGTGGCCACCCATCGGGAGGTACATCACCGCCGTCAGAACGTCGGAGTCGTAGTTGTCGACCCGTTCGAACTCGTCAACGACCAGCGGGTCGTCGCGCTGGAACGCGTCGCCGGGGAACCCCTCGTCGGCGTCGTACACCGGACGCTCCGGGACTTTGTCGCTGGCGGCGGCCGGTCGGAGCGTGTCCGTCTCCTCGTCGTACAGCCTGACGAGCGAGTGGTCGAATCCGAGATCCGACTCGGTCGCTTCGATGACTGTTTCGGCGACCTCCTGGGGTGTCTGGGCCTGCATGAGCGACCGGGTCGTATCCAGGAGCCCGGACAGCGCCTCGTCGCGGCGTTTCTGTTCCGTGATATCCCGGATGACGCCTGCGGTCCCGGCGAATCGCTCGTCATCGTCGTACAGCAGCGTCATGTGGTCCTGGGCGGGGAACGAGTTCCCCGACGCCTGCTGGATCTCCAGTTCGAACGATTCCTCGTCGTCGCGGTCCTCGAATATCATCTCCTGGACGATGGATTCGGCGCGCTCGACGACAGCGTCGTTCTTGATGAAGCCGGTGTACGAACCGAGCAGCTCCGCCTCGGAGTAGCCCGTGAGGTCAGTCATCGCCTGGTTGACGAACTCGAAATGGCCCTCGGAGTCGAGCGCGTACACGCCGTCGTCGACCGCTTCGATGATGTTCTCGTACCGTTCGAGTTCGTCCTCGCGACGGCGGCGTTCGAGTTCGCGGTTCACCCACTCGACCAGCAGTTCGAGAAACGCCCGCTCAGAGTCCGAGAACGGCTCCGAACGCGGGTCGCTGTCGGCGAAACACAGCGTTCCGTATGTCGTCCCGTTGACGCTGATCTCGCTCCCGATGTAGCAGGAAACCCCGGCTTCCTGTGCCAGGGTCGGACCGCTCTCCACGTCGGTAGCGTCGGGGACATCGTACATATCGTCGGTCTCAATGACCCGGTTACAGTAGGTGTCCTCGACCGGGGTCGTGGTCCCGGGCTCGAACAGGGAGTGCTCTCCGACCATCACCGCGATCTCATGGGTCCCGTCCGCGATCCGGTTCAGAAAGCCAAGCGACACGCCGAGCCGCTGGCATCCGATTTCGAGGACCCGTTCGATCGTTTCGGTCTCGGTGAGCCCCTCTTGGGTCGCGAGCTGCGTTAGCTCCCGCAGTGCGTTGTTCGTCTGTAGTTCGCGCTCGCGCTCCTGGCTGTCGGCAGTACCGCCAGCAATCGCATCGACGGAGTCAGTCTGCGCCGGCGGGACCGTCGTTGTCGAATCCCCGGATTCAGCTGTCGGCTGTGACTGCGAGTCCTCGTCACGCGTGTCGGCCGCGGCCAGGATAGCAGACACGCGGTCGCCCAGGTCCACGTCGCTCCGGGGGACGTACTCAGTGGCGTCTAGTTGTGTTGCCCGCGCGGCGACGACGCCGTCGGGTTCGGTCGTGGTGAGGACGACCGGGAGCGCGTCTTCCTCCTCGCGTATCGCCGCCAGCACATCCAGGCCGGTGTCGTTCCCCGGAAGCTCCTGTTCACAGACGACGGCCTCGTAGGCGTGGTCGGCCAGTTCCGACAGCGCGCCCATCACGGTGGTGACTGTTGTGACCGAGACCGATGCATCAGGTGGGGCTGTGTCCGCGTCCTCGTCGGCAGGACCTACGTACAACAAGTGCGGCGTATCGGACATAGCGTTCCGTTGTAACTGCTATACAACGGGGTGGCATATACGCTCGGGCGGGAGTATCAAATGTCGAAACGAGCGGCTACGTGTCGTCAAGCGCCTGCCAGGAGAGCCGCGGGTTCCGGGCCGCAGTCACCTGGTCGATGCGTTTCGCCGCCGGTCGCGACGGCGCGTCGGCCAGTTCGGCGTCCGAATCACTGGCAACGGCGTTGAACGCGTCCGCCAGCTGATCCAGCGAGCGTTTGGTCTCGCCCTCTGTGGGCTCGGTCATCAGCGCCTCGTCGACGATTTCGGGCCACTTCGTCGTCGGCGGGTGGACGCCGTAATCGAGCATCCGCTTGGCCGCGTCGGCGGCGTCCTGGTCGCCCGCGCTGGCCACGAACTCGTGGTGGAACGGGCCAAAGGGCACCTTGTACTCGATCTGCTCGGCGAGGTAGTTGGCGTTCAGGACGGCCTTCGCGCTGGCGTCCCGCAGGCCCTCGTCGCCAAGCCTTGCGATGTACGCGAAGGTCTTGACTAGTACCGGCCAGTTGCCATAGAAGCCATGGACTTTCCCGATTGAGTTCGCCGGCTCGTAGTGTTCGTAGTTGCCGTCAGTCTCTCTGACGTGTGGGTTCGGGAGGAACTGGGCCAGTTCCTCGCGGACGCCGACCGGGCCGGCCCCGGGCCCGCCCCCGCCGTGGGGTGTGGCGAACGTCTTGTGGACGTTGTAGTGCATCACGTCGAAGCCCATGTCGCCGGGGCGAGCGCGCCCGAGCAGGGCGTTGAGGTTCGCGCCGTCGTAATACAGCAGGCCGCCGGCGTCGTGGACGATGTCGGCGATGTGCTCGATGTCGCGCTCGAACAGCCCCAGTGTGTTGGGGTTCGTGAGCATGAGCGCTGCGGTATCGTCGCCGACGGCCGCCTCCAGCGCCTCTATGTCGACGCGACCGTCGTCGCCGCTCGGGAGCTCGACGACCTCGTAGCCGGCCATCGCCGCCGTCGCGAAGTTCGTGCCGTGGGCCGAGTCCGGGATGACGACCTCCGAGCGCTCGTCGTCGTTGTGTTCGTGGTAGGCCTTCGCGATCTGGATCCCGGTGAACTCACCGGCCGCGCCGGCCGGCGGCTGCAGTGTCACGGCGTCCATCCCGCCGATGCGGCCGAGGTAGTCCTGCAGGCGGTGACACAGCGCCAGCGTCCCCTGGACCGTCGAATCGGGCCGGTCCGGGTGGATGGCGGCGTCGGCCCGTGCGGCCACGTCTTCGGTGAAGGAGGGGTTGTACTTCATCGTACACGACCCGAGCGGGAACGGCCCGCTCTCGACGCCGTAGTTCATCTGGGAGAGGCGCGTGTAGTGCCGGGCCAGTTCGGGCTCGGCCGGGTCCGGTAGCGAGAGGGAGTCCCGCGTCAGGTCGTCGGGCAGGGGGGAGTCCTCGATGTCGACCGTTTTGTTTGCCTTTTCGGAGAGCAGCGGTTCGTACAGGTCGTCGCTGTCGTCGGTCCAGCGGGCCTGGTCGTATTTCACGCGAGACACCCCCGTGTCGAGCGTGAAGCTCGTGGGACGCGATTTGTCCCACGGTGGTTCGCCGAGTAGCGCGAGGCGAAGAGACACCCCCGTGTCGAGCGTGAGGCTCGTGGGACGCGGGGTGTCCCACGGCGGGTCGCCGAACGCAGTGAGGCGAGTGTCATTTCGCCACCTCCCGGAACGCCGCGACGAACTCGTCTTCGGTCTCGGCGGTCGTCTCGGTCGCACACACCTGCACCAGGTGATCGTCGACCGCGTGGACCGCGAAGCCCTCGCTCGCGAGGTCGGCCACGATTGCGCTGGCCGGCTGGTCCGTGCGGGCGAGGAACTCCCGGAAGTGGTGGCGGCCGTGAATCGGGGCTTTCACGCCGACGATGTCGTCGAGGCGGCCGGCAAGGTCCCGGGCGCGGGTGACACAGTCCTCGGCGAGGTCGACCAGCCCGTCCGGGCCGAGCCACGCGGCGTGCATCGCGGTCCGGAGCGCGACCCACGCCTGGTTCGTACAGATGTTGGAGGTGGCCCGCTCCTTGCGGATGTGCTGCTCTCGCGTCTGGAGCGTCAGCGTGTACGCGCGGCGGTCGGCGGCGTCTTCGCTGGCCCCGACCAGCCGACCGGGGACCTGCCGCAGGTACTCCTCGCGGGTGACGAACATTCCGAGGCCGAATCCGTAGGCGGTGCCGGTTCCCAGCGACGCGGCGTCGCCGACGGCCACGTCGGCCCCGACATCGACCGGGCGTTCCAGCAGGGACAGCGCGATGGGGTCCGAGCCGAGACAGAACAGCGCCTCGTGGTCGTGTGCCAGATCGCCGACAGCGCCGAGCCGCTCCTCGATGACGCCCCGGACCGTTGGCGACTCGGCGTACACCATCGCGGTGTCGTCGCCTATCTGGTCGGACAGCGCCGCCACGTCGGCGACGCCGTCGGTCATCGGGTAGGAAGCAACCGTGAGATCCGGTCCCTCGGCGTAGTTCGACAGAACGGCGCGCTTGCCCTCCCGGAGATGTTCGGGAACCAGAATCCGGTCGCCGGACACCGACCGGACTCGCTGGGAGAGCGTCGCCGCCTCGCCCAGCGCCGTCGCGTCGTCGTACATCGAGCAGTTGGCGACATCCAGTCCCGTGAGTTCGACCAGCATCGACTGGAACTCGAAGAGGGCCTGGAGAAAGCCCTGTGCGACCTCGGGTTGGTACTGCGTATAGGAGGTCAGGAACTCCGAGCGGCCGGCGAGGTCGTCGACCACGCTCGGGACGTAGTGGTCGTAGTGGCCGCGGCCGAGGAACTCGGTGAGGTCGGCGTTGCGGCCCAGGAGACCGGCGACTTCCCGGCGCGTCGCACGCTCGCTCCGGGCGTCGATACCGAACTCGCCGTCGAAGGCGACGGACTCGGGAACGTCGAACAGCGATTCGAGGTCGTCGGCCCCGACTGCATCGAGCATCGCCGCGGTCTCTGCGGGCGTCTGTGGTGCGTACGGGCTGCCTGTCGCGTGTGAGTCACTATCACTCATTGGAGAACCACCCAGTAGCGCCGGGGTGACATGATATCGGCAGCTAGCGACCGTGTCCACATTAGGTTACTCCTTTCACCCCCCGCAAGGGACCACTGCCACCGAGGGTTACTCGATCTGGTCGCGGTACGCGGCGGGTGAGAGCAGGTCGTCGACTTCGCTCTCGTCGGCGACCTCGACCTCGAGCATCCAGCCGTCACCGAACGGGTCCTCGTTCAGCAGTTCCGGCTCATCGCGGAGCCGGTCGTTGACTTCCGTGACGGTGCCGGAGATGGGTGCGTACACGTCGGACACAGCCTTGATCGACTCCACCACGCCGAAGTCCTCGCCGGCGGTCAGCTCCGCCCCTTCCTCGGGTAGCTCGACGAACACCACGTCGCCGAGTTCGTCCTGTGCGAACGCCGTGATGCCGACCTCGGCAGTGTCGCCGGAGACGCGCACCCACTCGTGTGACTCCAGATATCGCAGGTCGTCGGGAACGTCGAAGCTCATCTATCGAGGAATGGCGTGCTCCTGGTACGTGCTTTCTTCGGTTCGCCGCGGACGACGACGCGGACGGACTCGTCCGGCTCGGCGTACGCCGCCGGGACGTAGGCGAGGGCAATCGGCGCACCCAGCGTCGGACTCATCGTCCCGCTGGTGATGTGGCCGATCGGCTCCCCATCCGGCGTCGTCACGTCGTACCCGTGGCGCGGGACACCGCGGTCGACGAGTTCGATACCGATGAGCTCCTCTTCGGGACCGTCCGCGGCGACGCCTTCCAGTGTATCCCGACCGACGAACTCCGTATCGAGCTTGACAGTCCAGCCGATACCGGCCTCGTAGGGCGTCCTGGGCTCGTCGACCGGGTGGAACTCCTGTCCGGAGAGCAGAAAGCCCATCTCCAGGCGGAGCGTGTCGCGCGCGCCGAGCCCGCAGGGCTGGCACTCGAGCGCGCCCCAGACCGCTTTCGCGTCGTCCCACGGACAGAGGATTTCGAAGCCGGGTTCGCCCGTGTAGCCGGTCCGAGCGATCAGCGAGTCGATGCCGGCGACAGCCCCGTCAGCCACCTCGAAGCGGGACAGGGCAGAGAGTGCGACATCCTCCGTTTCGGCCGCCAGCAGGTCCGGCGCGTCAGGCCCCTGGACGGCGATCATCGCGTACTCTTCGGTCCGGTTCGTCACAGTCGCGTCCAGCCCACGTTCGTCCCGCTCAGAGAGCCACCGTTCGGTCATCTCCCCGTCGTGCCCGGCGTTCGGAATGAACAGAAACTCGTCGGCCGCGCCTTCCGGCAACCGGTAGACGACCGTGTCGTCCAGCATGATCCCGTCCTCGTCTGTGATGGCCCCGTACTGGGCTTCTCCCGGGTCCAGCACCGTCACGTCGTTGGTGGTCAGCCGCTGTGTCAGCGTCGCCGCGTCCGGGCCGGCCACGGTTATCTGCCCCATGTGCGAAACGTCGAACTTCCCGACCTCGTTCCGGACTGCCTCGTGTTCTGTGCGAATCGACTCGAACTCGACCGGCATCTCCCACCCGCCGAAATCGGTGAACGAAGCGTCGGCTCGTTGGTGAACCGCAGAGAGCGGTGGTGACCGCAGTGACATACGCGGACCTCTCGTACCGCGCGGTCTTACCGTTTGGCCCTTCACCGTCCGCAGACCGCTGATAAATCATATACAGCGATATCAAATCGGCGAAGGAATAAGATAGGGCACGAGATCGAGACTGAAAACGAGCCCTCGCCCTCCGTCACTCGCTTCGCGCCAGCGGGAACGTCAGTTCGACTCGCGTTCCGTCGTCGGGGTCTTCGGCCAGCGTCACGGATCCACCGAGGCGTCGGACAAGCCACGTAACCGCCCACAACCCGAGGCCGCGACTGTGTGCTACTGGTCCCTCCGTCTCCGAAGCCAAGACCTTGCGCTCCATGTCGGGGATACCGGCCCCGTCGGTATCGACCCGGACCGTCACTTGACCTGTCGGTGTCTCTTCGGCCGTAAGTTCGATACTTGGGTCGGACAGATCGCTGTATTCCAGCGCGTTTTCGACAAGAATCTCCAGTATCAGGTCGATAGCCACCCTGTCACCCGATATCTCCGCGTCGGTGGGAGCGACGTCAATGGTGACCCCGGAATGCTGTTCTGCGAGGTCATCCCGGACATCGGTGAGTACCTGCCGGAGGTGGACTGTCCCGCTTCGAAGGTCGTGCTCGATGACCCGGTCGAACGTCCGTACTCGCTCGGCTAACGAATCGAGTTCTTTCGACGCCTTCTCGATTCTATCGATGTGCCCTCTGGCAGCGTCAACGGAGAAATCGGACGAGCTGAGCTCTTCCTTGAGGAGTCTTGAATTACCCCGTATCACGGTCAACTTGTTCCGGATATTATGTCGGAGAATCCGACTCATGACCATTATCCGCTGCTCTCGCTCCTTGTCCTGGGTGATGTCGCGAACGATACCTCGCAGTTTCGGTGTCCCGTCCCGGACGGTTTTTTCAGCCCGGAGACGGAACCAGCGCTCGGTTTCGTCCGCAGTCTGGCGGCGTGCCTCTAGCTCCATTGGTTCGCCGGTCTCACAGCAAGCGTCGATTGCATCGCGAAGGGCCGCTCTATCGTTAGGATGGTACTTCTCAAGCGCTTCCTCAAGCGTCGGGTTATACTCCGGTGTTCCGTAAAGACGCTTCATCCCCGCCGTCCCCTCAATCAGGCCCGTCTCCAGATCAAGCTCCCATCCGCCGACGTCGGCCAGCATCTCCGTCCCAACGAGCCACTCCAGTTGCTCCTCCCGCTGTTTCAATCTCGTTGCGTCGTCCAGGCCAACGACGACACGCTCGACGGTCCCGTCATCACCCAGTATTGGCGCAGCATTACTCGAAAGCCACCGCTCGGTCCCGTCAGCGAGCTCTATCCAGTGCTCGAATCCAAACACTGGGTCGCCGGATTCGAGCACCCGCGTAACCGGATGGTCCGACTCAGGGATCGGGGTTCCGTCTTCGTAGAAGATATTCCATTCCGGTTGGTCGTACCGTCTCCCCGTAATTTCGTCGCGTTCGAGGCCAAGCAGGTCTTCGGCGCGGTCATTGGCCAGCAAGATTTCGCCGGACGGCTCGACGACAACGAGCCCGACCGGGCTGATTTCGAACACTCGTTCGATGAGGGCCTGCTTCTCCTCACGCCGCTTGCGCTGCGTGATATCTTCGGCCAGCCACAACACGCGCTCCGTGTCATCGCCGCCAACTGGCGTGACACGAGCCTCGAAGTACCTGTCCCCGTGGTCAAGCGATAGCTGGTACTCGATACGCTGTTGCTCACCTATCTTCAACGCGTCCTCGATGACTGTGTAAAACCGGTCTGCCTGTGCTGTCGAGAAGACCTCCCAGAGATCCGTTCCCAGCAGCGTTTCCGGCCGCTTGAAGAATAGTGCGCCGTTGTGAGCGTTGTGGATAACGTCGACGAAGACGCCGTCAGCATCTAATACGACTGCTGGGTCGGAAATGATCTCACAAAGCCCGTTTAGGACGTCTTGATCGGGAAGAGATTCCTTACTCATGGTGACGAATGTCGAGCAGTTGTTGCCGGTCGACTCTGCCTGGAATTACTATCCGGAACGTGAGGAAGGTACCCTCCTAAGTGTTGTGTAGTCGCGTTTGATATAGCGATCACTGATTTACGACGTGAAACGGCACGCATAAGCGGGGCGGGCGGGGAAAGGGGCGCATGGAGCTGTTTCGTCGGATATTCGGAGAGATCGACTCGCGGCAGCGAGTCGGACTGTTCGTTGACGGGCCGAATGTACTCAGATCGGAGTTCGATGTCGACCTCAACGAGGTCCGCGACATTGCAGCCGAATACGGCCCGCTGGCGTTGACTCGTCTCTATGTCGACCAGAACGCCTCGCCAGGACTCATTCAGGCTGCCGAGGCTCGCGGGTTCGAGGTCCGAACGACCAGCGGCGATGTGGACGTGCGGCTCGCCGTTGACGCGACGGATGCTGTCGCTTCGGGACAGATCGACGTACTTGTCGTCGCCTCGCGGGACACGGATTTCAAGCCGGCACTGGAAGTGGCCGCCCGGGAAGGAGTCAGAACGGTCGCCATCGCGCCAGGTGAGTACGGCCGCTCCGACGCGTTGCGAAACGCGGCGGAAGACGCAGTGACGCTGGATTAACCTCGAGAGCGAGCGAGTGCGATTAACAGTCCTGCAGTGGCTATGAGGGTCACCAGAACCGAAAAACCGGGTCCCGCCGCGTTGCTTGTAGCCGCCTCCGTCCGGACCGGAGTCGGGTCCGACTGTGTCGGTGTTGGTTCGGTCGGTGCTGCCACCTTCTCGACCGGGAGATCAGTATCGTCGAGGTAGTATGACCGGTTCGGATCGTCGGGGTAGCTCGGCGATGCCGCGGTCGTCACGTACCGGTCTAGCCAGTCGTCGAGATTCGTGCCCGCCACGTCGGCGACGATGCTTTTGAACCTTGCCAGCGTGACGGGCTTACTCTCGTCGTTCAGGCGGGCGAATACAGCCATTAACGTCCGTTTACCGTCAGTTTCGGTCCGAATTCGGTGATCCAGCGCCGCGAGGACACGACCGCCCTTGTCGTAATCAACCGTACGGCTCGTTTCCCCCCATGATTCGGAGTCAGCGAGGACGGCGTCCTCGTACCGTGTCGATGCGAACTCCCGTTCGAGCGTGTCGTACTCGATAACGCCTGTTCGAACCCCATACACCGTGTCGTAGTACTGTGCCCCACCTTCGAGGAGCCACTGAGTCTCGTTCGTCGTCCTGAAATCCTGACGAGTGTGGATGTACTCGTGAATGAGCGTCCGGGGGGTAGGGTTCGCCGCGGCGACCCAGAGATCCTGCTGGCCGGCGAGTCGGACAGGGGTGGCCCGCCCACCACGGCGTACTGGATCTGGCGCGACGAACACGTTGATCTGTGAAGGCCGGGATCCGACCGAGTAGTTCCGTGCCGTGGGTCCGAGAACATCCATCGGGCCGCGGTCGGACACGGCCACTTCTGACTGGTCCGGAACGATGACATTGAACGTCTGACCGTTGACAAGCGTTGTCTCCTGCTCGTATGGGCCGAAGTATGCGTATCGGCTGCCGGCGTACCCCTCGCCGGCGACGGTGTTAGTTACGTCGACGCGGGAGCTTTCCCCCTCATTCTCCCACTGGCTGGTTACCTCACTCCAGTACCCGCTGTAGGTGTAGGCACTGACGAATGCCCAGTCCCCGGCGTCGACGAAGTCGGAGCCGCCGAACCGAGCGCTCGTTTCGTTGGCCGGAACCGACAGCGTGAGTCTGGGGTGCTGGTCGTTCCTGGCGATGAGGTTGCCGTTGTCGTCTCGCTCAAACCCGTCGTTTTTCTCAACAGTGACGTTCTCCGGAAGGTACACCCCGACGGCCCGCGAATCGAGTCCGGCATCGTATGCTATCGCTATTCGAATCTGTCCGGGCTCATCAGGCGTCAGATAGTACGTCCGCTTTACCTCCATCCCGTACTCTGGCCCGCCAGACTGGGACGGGATAGCTGGCTGGTCCGCCGGGACACTGGCCGCGACTCCCATTGAGGCCCCAGCGAGAAGCAGCCAGGCAACTACAACGTAAGCAAAACGCATCGATACGATACGCCAGTTGGTACTACCAGATATGTATTGCGGGACGCCAACTGTTTTTTCCGCCAGTGCCATTGGCCATATATGGACATCGACGACACGCCGGTACTGGACAACCACCTCCATCTCGACCCGATCAACGGCCGGAACGTTGCGGCAGCCGAGGAGTTCGCGTCCCAGGGCGGAACACACCTGCTGGTGCTCAACAAGCCGTCCTGGCACCTCGTCGAGAAGGCCACCGACGAGGCAATCTTCCGTGAGGTGTTCGACCTCACCGTCGACGCCGCCGCCGCAGCGACCGACGTGCTGGACGGCCGCGCCTGGCCCGTCCTCGGGGTCCACCCGGCGCTGATTTCGAAGCTCGTCGGCGACGGCTACACGCCGCCGGAAGCGCGCGACATCATGCAGACCGGCCTCGACGTGGCCGCAGAGTACGTCGCCGACGGCGCGGCGCTGGCGATGAAATCCGGCCGTCCACACTACGACGTGGACGACGCCGTCTGGGAGGCCTCGAACGAAGTGATGTGTCACGGGTTCGAACGCGCCGCCGACGTGGGCTGTGCGATACAGCTCCACACCGAGGGCGGCGAAGATTTCGAAGAAGTCGCTCGCTGGGCCGAACAGCGCGGGCTCGACCGCACGCAGGTCGTCAAACACTACTCCGGCGGCCGACTCCGCGGCCCGGTCAAATCAGTACTTGCAGACAAGGACGAACTGGAGGTCGCGGTCGAGTCCGACGGGCCGTTCCTGATGGAGACCGATTATATCGACGACCCGGACCGCCCGGGAGCGGTGCTGGGGCCGAAAACGGTGCCACGGCGCGTCCGCTGGCTGCTCGAAAACGGCCACGAAGACGCAGTCAGAACGGCACACGTCGAGACGCCGAAGGCGGTGTACGGTATCGACACCGAAGCGACGTTACAGCGATAGTACAGGCTATCCGAACTTGCCGGTGATGTAGTCCTCAACGCGCTGACTGTCGGGGTTTTCGAATATCTTGTCCGTATCGTCGAACTCGACCAGCTCGCCGCCGGTGAGGAACACGGCGGTCTTGTCGGAGATGCGGGCGGCCTGCTGCATATTGTGGGTAACGATGACGACGGTGAACTCCTCGGCCAGTTCCTCGATGAGGTCCTCGATCTTCGAGGTGGCAATGGGGTCAAGCGCCGACGCCGGCTCGTCCATCAAGATCACATCCGGGTCGACGGCGATGGCGCGAGCGATGCAGAGCCGCTGTTGCTGGCCGCCCGAGAGGTCGAGCGCGCTCTTGTCCAGTTTGTCTTTGACTTCGTCCCACAGTGCGGCACGTTTGAGCGCCGTTTCGACTTTCTCGTCCAGGTTTTCCGTCTGGTCCTGGATCCGGAGGCCGTAGGCGACGTTGTCGTAGATGCTCTTGGGGAAGGGGTTCGGGTGCTGGAACACCATCCCGATGCGTCGCCGCAGCGCCACCGGGTCAACGTCGTCATCGTAGACGTTCTTCCCCTCGAAGTAGAGGTCCCCGTCGACCCGCGCCGCGTCGATGAGGTCGTTCATGCGGTTGATACACCGCAGGAACGTGGACTTGCCACAGCCGGAGGGGCCGATCATGGCCGTCACCTGTTTTTCAGGGATGGCCAGGTCGATACCTTGTAGCGCCTGCGTCTCGCCGTAAAACACGTTCAGGTCGCGGGACTCGATGACTGGCTTCCCTGTCTCGCCCGCGGTCGCGTCGGTCCCCTCCACGTCGATCGACTGGTCGATGAGAGGGTCGCCGGACGGGTCCGGCGACGACGCGGCCGTTTCAGTGGTCGGTGTGGGCTCGGTACTCTCGTTGCTCGTCATCTCGTTCTCTGTCATGAATTATCCTGTTCGCTGATACCGGTTCCGGATGACAATCGCTGTCGCGTTCATCACCAGCAGCACCGCAAGCAGTGTAATCACGCCGGCAGCCAGCACGCCGTGGCGGAACGCCGGGTCCAGTTCCGACGACCACGAGAATATCTGGCGGGGCATCATACTCGCCACGTCGAAGAAACTGTTCGGCGCAAGGCGGACCGACGCCGCCGCCCCGATCATCAGCAGCGGGGCCGTCTCGCCGATAGCCCGACCCAGCGCCAGTATCGTCCCGGTCAGAATGCCCGGAAGGGCCTCGGGAAGAACGACCTGCCGGATCGTCTGCCAGCGGGTCGCCCCCATCCCGTAGGAGGCCTGTCGGAACGAGTCGGGGACGGATCGGATCGCCTCTTGGGCGGAGATAATCACGATCGGGAGTATCAACAGGCCGACGGCGAGGCCGGCGACGATGACGGACCCCTGGGGCCACTGGAGAACTCGGATGAAAAGCGCCAATCCGAGCAGGCCGTACACGACCGACGGAACCCCCGCGAGGTTCCCGATGTTGATCTCGATGAGCGTGACGAACTTGCCCGTCAGTCCCTGCGAGGGGGCGTACTCCTCAAGATAGATCGCCGCCCCGACGCCGACCGGGAACGTGGTGAGCACGATCACGATAATCATCATCACCGAGCCGACCATCGCGGGGTAGATACCGGCATCGGCGGCGGTCCGCGAGGTCGCGCTCGTCAGGAACCCCCAGTCGAGCCAGGGGTCCGGTCCGGCGAACCCGAGCGCGCCGGTGACGACGGCCCCGGCGGCCACACCCACGACGGCGACGACTGGGAAGGCGAGTCCGCGGACCCCTTCGCCACGACGGAGCACGCCTTCCACGTAGACCCCGAGCGGGAGCGCGGCGAAGGTGACCAGCAGCAGCCACACGTCAGTTCCGATCCCGAGCAGTGGTCCGGCGACAACGCCCAGCACCGCGGCTGCCGTCGTTACCCCGACGACGGCCAGGCCGTCACGCCGCGATTCGCGGCGCTGTTCGACGAACCAGCCTGCGACGCCGGCGACTGGGAGCACGAGTGTCAGGATCAACATGACCCAGTCCGTGGGCACGAATGGGAGCATCATGATCGCCTCCCGGAGGCTGATCACGCGGTAGTACAGCCCGAAATCGAGACCGAGCGCCGCAGCCATATCAGTGACGAACCAGTTGAATCTGGTCGGTGGCAGACCGAACACAGTGATAATCGGGGTGAGGAGCACCACGCCGAGGCGTTCGAGCGCGGCCTTCGGTCGCAGTCGGCCGTGTGCGACGATCAGGCCGGCAGCCACGACCAGCGAGATGAGGAGCGCGAACCATTCAAGCACGGAGAGAAGTTCGATGAACAGCACCGCGAACCCGCCTGTCAGCAGGAGTCCGACGACCGGGAGCCCGCTGGTGACGTAGGCGACCTCGCCGGCCGGCTCGTCGAGGCGGTAGTAGTAGACGGCCAGTACGGCCAGCGGCACCAGCACGGTGGCGGCGTAGGTCGCCAGCCACCCTGCATCGGCCGAAAAGGGCCGGAACGCGTCGTTGGCGACGAACAGCAGGAGGAGCAGGACGGAGACGAGTCCGAACGCGGTCGCCGCGAGACAGGTCGCCTCGAAGGCACGCCCACGCAGGTGGTTGACGTCGCTGTTCTCCCCGTGCCAGCCTGTTTCGGGTTCTCGTGTTGCCATCAGTTCAGTCCCTCGTTGTTCATTCGTACTCCTCCCGGTAGCGCGCCGCGATCCGGTTGCTCAGCAGGTTCAACAGGAACGTGATGACGAACAGCGTCAGGCCGATAGCGAAGAGGCTGGTGAAGCCCAGTTGACTGACGCTGTCGGCGCTGTTGATCTGGACCATCGCCGCAGTCATCGGCTGGTACCCCTGGAAGAGGTTCGCCAGTGGGTCCGAGAGGTTCAGCATCCGGGGCCGACTGCCGGCCGCGACGACGACGATCATCGTCTCGCCGATGGCCCGCGACAGGGCGAGGATGAACGAGGAGAAGATGCCCGAGGCCGCCGCGGGGACGACGACGCCGGTGGTCACCTCGAACTTCGTCGCGCCCATGCCGTAACCGGCCTGTCGCAGCGAGTCCGGCACGGCGCTCATCGCGTCCTCGCTCAGGCTAGAGACCATCGGGATGATCATGATCCCGACCATGATGGAGGCGCTGAGGATGTTGAACGTGTTGACCGGGAGGCCGATGGCCTGGAGGAACGGCGTCACGTACACGAGCGCGAAGATACCGTAGACGACCGTCGGGATACCAGCCAGGATTTCCAGGCCCGGCTTCAGCACCGAGCGCATCTGGTCGCTGGCGTACTCGCTGAGATAGACTGCTGCCGCGACGCCCGTCGGGAGTGCGATGACGGCGGAGATCACCGTGACCAGCAGCGTGCCACTCAACAGCGGGAGCAATCCGTAGACGTTCCGGCTGATGAGGAACTCCGTTCCGGTGAAGAAGTCGACCGGGTTCACCAGCGTAAAGAACGTGATCGCATCGCGTGCGAGCAACACAACGATACTGACGGTAACAAGGATCGACGCGGCAGCACACAGGAGCAGGACATACCGATACATGCGCTCGCGTGCTGCACGCCCGCTCGGTCTGGACGTGATATCCGGCCCGGGCGTCTCGGTACTCATTGTGTTGTCTCTCGTAATTTCCCCATGTAAGTAAACCGATTCCGTGCTGTGTTAGCCGGCGATCTCGTCCAGCTTTTCGAGGTTCTCGTCGCGCTGCTCCGGGCTCGAAGGCACGTACCCGATTTCCTGGACGATATCGGTTTCGGCCTGTTCGAGGTAGAAGCGAATGAACTCGTAGACTTCCTCCTTCTGGAGGGCCGACTCGGCCACATAGAGGAACAGCGGCCGGGCCAGCGGGTACGACCCGTCCTTGGCGTTTGCCAGGCTCGGAGCCGTACATTCGCCACCCTCCTCGGCCTTGACTTCGACGGCTTTCACCGCCTCGGAGTTGGAGTTGTAGTAGGCGAAGCCGAAGTACCCGATACCGCCCTCGTTGTCACGGATCCCCTGGACGATGGTCTCGTCCTCCTCGGTCGGCTGGTACTCGGTTGTGTGCTCGGTGTCCTCGCCGACAACGTTCTCGTTGAAGTAGTCAAACGTCCCGGAGGTCGACGCCGGACCGTAGCGGTCGATCTCCATATCGGGCCACTCGTCGCGCACGTCCGACCAGGTCGTGACGTCCGCGTCATCGCTCCAGATCTGGCGCAGTTCGTCGAAGGTCAGGCAGTCGACCCAGTCGGCGTCGTTGTTGACCGCGACGGTCAGAGCGTCGCCCGCGATCTCGAACTCGACCGGTTCGACGTCGTTGCTCGAACACTGCTCCACCTCGGCGTCCGTAATAGGGCGGGAGGCCCCGTTGATATCGGAATCGCCGGGACAGAACCAGTTCTCGAAGCCGCCCCCGCTCCCCGTGGAGTCGACGGTGACGTTGACGTTTTCGTGTTCCGTCATGAACTCCTCGGCCATCGCATCAGAGATGGGGAACACGGTACTGCTGCCCTTTATAATGACCTGCCCCGAGAGGCCGTCGGAATCACTACCGCCATCGGAGCCACCACCGTCGCCACGGCTCGTGTTCTGGACGCAACCGGCCAGTGCCAGTGCCCCAACAGTACCAGAACTTGTCAGAAAACGACGGCGTGAGAGACCACCGCTCGGTGAATCTGTCATCATCTGATGGAAGATGAAGCGCGGATAAGTACCCTACTATTAGCCCTATATCTGGATATGAATACTATATACTACTATATATTGCTTCGAGCGGCCGCCATCTCACGCGGCTACGCCGGCACAGCACGTGTCTGAAAGCGCCAGCCCTCCGATTTGACTGGCAGGCCAACCGGTGTAATTGTGACATCAGTTCACACTTATCGACCTTTTCGACCGTGTGCCGAAATGCCATGGCGGGATCGGTCAGAACTCTGGCTGGGGTATATAGTTACGACACCATTTATAAACTATCAGCGTTCATTAGTAGTACTATGGAGACACGCAAAGTACAGCTGACTGGTGGGTCCACGTACACCGTCTCACTACCGAAGGAATGGGCGACGGAGAACGGCGTCGACAGCGGCAGCATCGTCGAGTTCTACGCCGAAGACGACCTACTACTAGTCTCGCCACAGCGCGGCGACGACCACGTCGAGGGGACGCTGGACGTGACCGGCCTCGAAAACAGGCACGAACTCACGCGGGCCGTGATGACGATGTACGTCAGCGGCTTCGACATCATTCGACTGGAAGCCTCGCGGATCACGGCCGAGCAGCGCCGCATCATCCGGGATGCGACACAGGGCTTGGTCGGCCTGGAGATGATCGAAGAGACAGCCGACCGGGTCGTCCTGCAGGACCTGCTCGACTCTTCGGAACTATCTGTTCTCAACGCCATTACGCGTATGCGGCTGGTCTCGTTGACGATGCTTTCCGACGCCGTCGAAGCGCTCATCGAGGACGACGACGACCTCGCAGAAGACGTGATGCAACGCGACGACGACGTGGACCGCCTCTGGTACATGGTCTCGCGCGTGTTCCGCACCGTTCTCCGGAACCCGACGGCGGCTGACGAGATCGGCTTCCCGCGCGAGACAGTGTTCGACTACCAGTCCAGCGCCCGCCAGCTCGAACGCATTGCCGACCACGCCACCAAGATCGCCGGCCTCTCGCAGGAAATCGGCGAGATCACCGGCGAAACCGCCGACCTCCTCGATCAACTGGAAGCCGAGGCCACCGCGGTCCCCGAAACCGCGATGGATGCGCTGTTAGCTGACGACAGCGACGAGGCCGTCGAATTAGCGAACGAAGCCCGCGCTCGGATTCCCGACGTGGACGAAACGGCCCGCGGGGTCGACGGGAAGGTCAGGGAGTTGGACCCACAGAGCGCACAACTGCTTGGCCGCGTCGTCGACTCCCTGTCACGGACCGCCGACTACGGCGGCAACATCGCCGAGAGCGCTCTCCAGAAGGCTGCCCCGCGGCCCTGATCGGCGCTGTCGCTCCGCGGTGGTAACCAGTTGAAGAACTGATCGCTCGCCGGATTACTCGATCAGCACGGCGCTGACTTGCCCGTGCTGTCCGGGGCGGGAGGTCACGCGGGCCTGGCCCTCGGACGTGTCGATGATGGCGCCTTTCGTGATGATGTTCCGTCGGGCGTAGTTCGGGTTCGACGGGTTCTCGACCACGTTATCGATGGTCGCTTCGACGGTTTCCGCGCCGTCGGCGATGCTCGCGACGTTGGTCTGGACGGCTCGGACTTTCTGGGTGTTCCCGCGGGCGTCGACGGTCTTCAGTCGCTGCTCGCCGACCTGGGTCTCGACGGTGTCCTTACCGAGTTCGTGCTTCTTCTTCTTGTGGTTCGGTCGTCGGCGTCCACCTGTCCGCTTGCGAGGGGAGCGTCCCTGGTCTTTCATACGGGAAGGAAGACCCAGCGGCTACTTGAACCGTTCGATGCCGACTCGCCATCGTAATCGTTACCCCCGCGCCGGCTGGTTACTCTGACGATGAGTCTGAAGACGGCCGTCGCCGCGCCGTTCCGCCAGCGTGGAACCGACCGGATGGCGGAGAGCGAGTTCGTCGTCGCGCTCTCGCTGGACCGGAACTGGTTCTCCCCCGACCAGGCCAAGTCGCTGGTCGACGTGGCCGCGAGCGAGGGACTGGTCGAGCGAGACGACGACGATCTGGTCGTCGGCTTCGACGCCACGCACACCGAGGTACCGGACGGGTTCGCGCCAGGCGAGGAAATCCTGCAGTCACGGTCGACGTTCGAGCGGGTGCTCGACGCGGTCGTCGAGGCCGGCATCGAGAAGCAGACCGCCGTCGCCGGTATCAACGCCCTCCAGTCCGACATCGGCGTCACGCTGGAGGCTGCTGCCGTGGTGTACGCGCGTAGCGAGGGTGTCGACGTCGGAGACATCGCTGCGGACGTTCGGGAGGAGCTCTAATGGTCAAAGACAGGATTTCCGACGGCCGGCGGATCGGCCAGTTGCTCGCCTCAGAGCTGACCGGCCTCCAGCGCGGGCCGCTCGCCGACGTGTCCGTCGTCGATGCGAACAGGGACGTAGAACCGACACCGGCGGGCGCGTTCGCCTACCGCGTGACAGCCGACAGTACCGAGGTCGCAGTCGTCGAGGTGACGCCGGAGACGGCCCGACTGGTCCTGGAGCAGGAGCCCGCAACCGTACCGGAACGTGACGATATCACCATCGACGGGACTACTGTCGTCGTTCACAGCGGCGCGGCGGTGAAAGCCGCGGTCGACGTGCTGGAGCAGTCCCTCTCGGGGTAAGACCGCTTTTTCGAACGAAGGAAACGATTGGACTGCGGCTTCGGCCTCAAACACCCGATATCAGTGGCGGCTCGGCTCGGCAATCGCTGCGGACATCCACGCGACGAAGCCGGTGAGGACGAGGACGGAACCGACGACCGCCGTCGCGGCAGCGATAGCAAGGACCAGCGTCGGGAGGCCGAGCGGCGTCCCGACGGCGATGACAATCGGCGTCACGGTGATACAGAGCGAGCCCAGCGCGACGGCCCGGCGCTGTGTCGCCGTCAGTTCGATACCGAGATGGAACAGCGACCCGGGCTCCGGGTCCGGGGCGGCGAGGCCGAGACACAGCAGCGGGACGCCGATAAACACCAGCGTCGCAGCGACGGCGTACGACCAGAACAGCCACTGCCCGGACGCGGGCGCGAGCGACAGCAGCGCGCCGACGGCAACGAGTCCGACACCACCGACGAGTCCGAACTGTCGTAGCCGTGGGTCTTCCAGGGCTTCGCTCAGGTCCGGAAGGGTCTCGGCCACATGGCCGACATCCATGAGACGGTCCATGAGCGGGCTTCAACCTGCGGTGTCAAATAGACAGGGGAGAAAATATCAAATCTGATTCCGACGGAGTGACCCACGACGCGAGAAGGAAACGCTTGTGTCGCTGCCAACCGCCGCGGTATCTATGCACTTCTTCGACCGCCTCGCGGACCGCATCGCAGCCGCCGACAGCGTGGTGTCGGTCGGCCTCGACCCGGACCCTGACCGCCTCCCCGACAGCGTGCTGGACGCCGACCTGCCGCGCTGGCAGTTCAACCGCCGGATTATCGATGCGACCCACGAGCACGCCGCTTGCTACAAGCCAAACGCCGCCTTCTACGAGGACCCCGACGGCTGGCGCTCGCTGCAGGAGACCATCGCCTACGCACACGGGAAGGATGTCCCCGTGCTGCTGGACGCCAAGCGGGGCGACATCGGCAACACGGCGCGGCAGTACGCCCAGGTTCTGGACGATGAGGAGGGTCCGGCGGCCGACGCCATCACAGTCAACCCCTTCCTCGGCCGCGACTCGCTGGAGCCGTTCCTCCAGCGCGCGGACAAGGGCGTGTTCGTCCTCGGGCGCACGTCCAACCCCGGCGGTGAGGACCTCCAGGACCTCGAACTGGCCTCCGGCGAGAAACTGTACGAGCGGGTGGTCCACCTCGCCGACCTCTGGAACGGAAACGGGAACGTCGGCCTCGTCGTCGGCGCGACCAACCCCGACGAACTCGAAGAAGTCCGCGAACTGGTCCCGGACATCCCGTTTCTCGTCCCCGGCGTCGGCGCGCAGGGAGGCGACGCCGAGGCCGCCGTCGAGCACGGCCTCGCCGACGGCGTCGGTCTCGTCAACTCTTCGCGGGGTATCATCTTCGCCGGCGAGGACGCCGACACGCGGCGCGAGGACTCCAGCGATGCGTTCTTCAAGGCTGCCGGACAGTCCGCCAAACAACTCAAACAGCGACTGAACCAGTTCCGCTGATCAAAAGCGGTACGTGTCCACGCCGTCGGGCATGTCTTCCGGCGACGTCCGGTCGCTCGGCTGGCCGACCTCCGCACCGCACTCGACACACATGCCAATATCCGCGTCCCAGTGGCGGTCACAGACGAGTCGCCCGCATCTGTCGCAGGTGTGGTCCACGTCAGGGCGCTCGCAGATTTCACACAGTCCGGCTACACTCATGACATAGTATAGCATACCTGACTGTTTGAATCTTTGGCGGCGTGACTGCAGTAGTTAGTCCAGCAAGGACGGACGCAGATGGCCAGAGGCCCCCGAGACAGCCACGAAGTATTTCCCCGTGGACACTCCTATCTGTATTATGTTGCCACTCCTCCAACTCGGAGCGCTTCCCTCACCGCCGGCGATACTCGTCGGCTTGCTGGCTATCGCCGTCGTACTACTCGTCGGCCGGCTCGTGATGAAAGTGGCGTGGCGGCTCGTCATCATCGCGATCATCGCCGTCGCCGTCCTCTGGATACTCGGAATCCTCGGCTTTCAGGTGCTCTAGAGTCCGGAGAGGAAGTTCCGGATCACGTCGTGACCGACCGCGGTCAGGACCGACTCCGGATGGAACTGGACGGCTTCGATGGGGTACTCGCGGTGGCGGACACCCATCACCAGTTCCGTGCCGTCCTCGGCCTCAGTCGTCGCACTGACGACGAACTCGTCGGGAACGTCCTCGGCGATGAGCGAGTGATAGCGCCCGCCCTGGAACCCCTGTTCCAGTCCCGCAAAAACGCCGTTCCCGTCGTGGTCGATGGGGAACGCCTTGCCGTGAATCGGCTCCGGCGCGCGGCCGATGCTACCGCCGTAGGCGTACACCGCCGATTCGAGGCCCAGACAGACCCCCAGCGTCGGCACGTCGGGGCTGACCTCCCGGAGGACGTCCAGCGTGATGCCGACGTCCCGTTCGTTCTTCGGGTGGCCCGGACCCGGCGAGAGGATGATCGCGTCGGGGTCGAACGCCTCGACGTCTTCGAGCGACGCCGTGTTCCGGACGACTTCAGTCTCAGCGTGTTCGGACACGTACTCGACGAGGTTGTACGTGAACGAGTCGAAGTTGTCGACGAACAGCACCCGGAGATCGTCCCTGACGGCGTCCTCGCCGGCGGGCTGTGACGCGCTCATCGGGTCACCTCCTCGGGGTCGGCGTCGGCGGACGACTGATCGCCACCGTCCTCGATCTCTTCCAGCGCCGTCAGCACGCCGTCCATCTTCTGCTCGGTCTCGATGTACTCGCTTTCGGGGTCCGAATCGGCGACGATGCCGGCCCCGGCCTGGACGGTGATGCGGTCCCGGTCGCCCTCGTCTTCGACCGTCGCCGAGCGGATGACGATGGCGAAGTCGGTGTCGCCGTCCCAGTCGAAGTAGCCGACGCCGCCGCCGTAGGGGCCACGCGGCGAGCGTTCGAGTTCGTCGATGATCTCCATGGCGCGGATCTTCGGTGCGCCCGAGAGGGTGCCGGCCGGGAACGTCGCGCGGGCGGCGTCGAAGGCATCCTTGTCTTCGGCGAGCCGTCCTGTCACCGTCGACTCGATGTGCTGGACGTGGCTGTACTTGAGGACGTTCATGAACTCCGGGACCCGGACGCTGCCGGCCTCGGCGACGCGGCGCACGTCGTTGCGCGCGAGGTCGACCAGCATGGTGTGTTCGGCCCGCTCTTTCCCGTCGGCGAGCATCTCGCCGGCGAGTCGCCGGTCCTCGACGGGGGAGTTCCCGCGCGGGCACGTCCCCGCGATGGGGTTCGAGACGACCTGGTCGCCAGCGACGGAGACGAGCGTCTCCGGGCTCGCGCCGACGATAGTCAGGTCGTCGTAACCCAGCAGGTACATATACGGCGACGGGTTCACCGCACGGAGCGCCTCGTAGAAGCCCAGCGGGTCGACCTCGCCGTACAGCTCCCGCGTTCGGGAGATGACGCCCTGGTAGATGTCCCCGGAGAGGACGTACTCCTTGGCGCGCTCGACGGCGTCTTCGTACTCGCCCTGCCGGCCGGCGACCTCGTCTTCGCGGCGGAAGCCGCCAGTCGAAAGCGGGGCGAGGTCCGAGAGGATATCTTCGACCCGTTCGGCCTCGGCGACCAGTTCGTCGTACCGCTCGCCGGCGTCCTCGTTCTGGCGGACGACCGGCGTGAACACGAGCGAGACGGTGTCCTCGACGTGGTCGAAGCGGACCGTCGACGTGGTGAGGACGAACTGGGCGTCCGGGAACCGCGAGTCCGGGCGGTCGAGGCCGACCTCGTCGAGCCAGAGGTCGTAGACAGCGTCGTACGAGAGGAAGCCGACGAGGCCGCCTTCGAGGTGCTGGCGGTCCATCTCCGGGAAGTTCCGCAGCGCCACGTCGGGCATCGCCGCCCGGAGGTCGTCGACCACGTCGCCGCCGTCGGTCGTCACCAGGTCGGCGTAGCGGTTGTCGAACGCCTCGACCTCGCTCTCGTCGCCGGTCACGGTAACCACGGCGCGCGGGTCGTAGCCGACGAAGGAGAAGCGGGCGTGGCGGTCGTCCGTCTCCGGCGCGAACGCGCCGTCGGGGTCGCTGGAGGCGACCTTCTCGGCGCTCTCCAGCAGGAACGTGTAGTCGCTTGCCGCCACGTCGCTCGTGCGGCCGGTCAGGGCCGCGTACGCGGTCAGCGGCTCCACGTCGACGTCCAGTTCCGCGGCGGTGCGGACGACGACTGGACGGTCCGCCTTGGCGTGTTCGACGAACTCCTCGCGGGAGATGTCGAGGGTCATACCCCGCCCTCCGACGCTCGCGTGGCGTTCCGGACGAACCGCTCGACGGCGTCGTGGTCCTTCTTTCCGCCGGCAGACTCCACGCCGCTCGCCACGTCGACGGCGAACGGTTCGACCGTCTCGACGGCTTCGGCCACGTTCTCGGGGGTCAGCCCGCCGGCCAGCACGACGGGCACGTCCAGCGAGTCGACGAGGTCACGCGTGCGCTCCCAGTCGTGTGTCTCGCCAGTGCCGCCGCCGCCGTCGGCGTCGACCGAATCGACGAGCAGGGCGTCGGCGTGGCTGGCGTAGTCTTCGATGGCCGGCGCGTCACCCTCAACCACAGCGACGATGTCCTGTGTAATTCGGCTGTCGAGGGCCCCAAGTTCCGCCGGCGAGAGGCCGTCGTGGACCTGCACCGCGTCGGGTTCGATCCTGTCGGTGCGCCTGACGGCCTCCTGGACCGTCGTCGGCATCGTCACCAGCACGCTCGTCACGAACGGCGGGACGCCCCCGGCGAGCGTCTCGGCCGTTTCCTCGTCGACCTCGCGCGGTGTATCGACCGGGACACCGTGGATGATACCGACCGCGTCAGCGCCGGCCGCAACGACGGCGTCGCGGTCCGCACCGTCGGTCACGCCACAGATCTTCACGCGCGTCATGCCCCGATCAGGTCGTCGAGTTTGTCGGCCGCCGCGCCCGACTCGATGGCCTGCCGGGCGTGTTCGACCCCCTCTTCGTGCGTGTCGGCGACGCCGGCGACGTAGATGGCCGCGCCGGCGTTGGCGAGGATGATGTCCCGCTTCGCGCCGGTGACTTCGCCCGAGACGATTCCGCGAAGGTCGGCCGCGTTCTCTTCCGGCGACCCCCCGGAGATGGCCTCGATGTCGTGGGTCTCCAGCCCCATGTCCTCCGGCGTGATGGTGTACTCCGCGATCCGGTCACCGGTGACCTCCGCGACGGCCGTCTCGCCGTGGATGGCGATCTCGTCGAGGCCGTCGCCGTGGACGACCAGCGCCCGCTCGACGTCCAGTCGGGCCAGCGCCTCGGCCATCACAGGAACGAGGTCCGGGTCGTAGACGCCCAGTACCTGCGCGTCCGCGTCGGCGGGGTTCGTCAGCGGTCCGAGGATGTTGAAGACGGTCCGCATTCCGAGTTCCTGGCGCGGGCCGATGACGGCCTTCATCGCCGGGTGGAACACGGGTGCGAGCATGAAACCAATGCCCTCGCGCTCGATGGTCTCCTCGACCTCCGGCGGTTCGGCCTCGATATCGACGCCGACCTCTTCGAGCACGTCGGCGCTCCCCGAAGATGAAGAGACAGAGTAGTTGCCGTGTTTGGCGATTGGAACGCCAGCCCCGGCCGCGACGATGGCGCTCGTCGTCGAGACGTTGATCGTGTTGTAGTCGTCGCCACCGGTCCCGCAGGTGTCGACCAGCCCCTCTCGCTCGGGCCGAATGGTCCGTGCGGCGTCGCGCATCCCCTCGGCGAAGCCGGCGATTTCGGCCTCCGTTTCCCCTTTCGACCGGAGTGCCGTCAGGAGCGCACCGATCTGTGCCTCGGTCGCATCCTCGAAGACAGTCGTCGCAACGGCCCGAGCCTCGTCCTGTGTCAAGTCTTCACCGTCAGTGACGCGTTCGATGTACTCTTTCATTGTATTCACCAATGGACTCTTTCGTGTTGTGATGTACAAATCCGTACATTGACTTAAGCCTATCGGGAACCCTATCCACCGACGAACATGTGTGGGCAATCAACAGACAACGTGGCGATACGGAATCCGAAACCTTCAATTACACCCACCGGAAACAATGTGGTGTACCTCGCAGTGAGGGTTCGTGGTCTAGGTCGGTTATGACACCTCCTTGACATGGAGGAGGCCGGCGGTTCAAATCCGCCCGAACCCACTACTTCTGTTGCGACCAGTTCGGGAGCGACTGAACCATCCGAGAGGGTGACTTGGGCCCAGGAAGACGCGCACAACGAAGGAGCACGTCTTCCTTCGGGTCACAACCCGCCTGAACCCATGCTACTTCCGTCAAGACAGTGTTTCCGACGCCTGTGTACGTTTCGAGACGGTCGAAGAGAAGTCAGCAAGCAACAGACAGTCCAGTACTTTCTTGCCCCAACCGCGTTAGAGTCATCTATATGAGAGATCAGGTCCAGTCGGCGGACGCGTTCGAACAATTCGTGCTGCTGGCAGTCGCGGAACTCGAAACAGCCGGCGAAACACCGGCACACTCCTATCACGTGACGCAGACGGCGAAGGCGCATCTCGCAGATATCGACCGACAGCCGTTCGGCGGCGTCGAGCGCCAGAAGGTCATTTCGGCGCTGGGCCAGCTCGCCGACAAGGGGCTGCTGCTCAACGAGAAGACGGACTCACCGACGGGGAAAGGGCGGCCTGGGTACGAACTGGCTGGGGATCCCGAAGAAGTGCTCGAAGTGCTGTCAGAGACCGACGAGTTCGAACCGTACGTCGAAGCGGTCTGGTCCTCGTAACCGGTTCCCCTCGTTAGACGACGCTCACGCCGCCGCGCTCCTGATCGAGCGCGGGTGGCTGGCCCGCTTCGAGACGCTCGATCCGGTCCATGATCGTGTGGACGACCTCGTCCTTCGTACAGGGCGCGACGTGGACGAGTTCACTGCCGTCGTACTCAGCCAGCCCCATGACGGGCAGTGCCATGGCGTCGTACGCCGACTCCGCCACTTCTGAATCAACGGTCGTGTCCTGGTAGAACGATTCCAGCGAGACGTTGTTGGTCAGCGCCCACTGCTTGAACTCGGCGACGCGGTTCAGGATGTACTTCCCTTCCTCCGTCCGTGCGGCGGCCGACTGCGGTGCGATCTGCTTGCCCCAGACGATGACGTTGAACCCGTCGATCCGGTCGTTCTCGTCGAGTGTTTGGAGACGGTCAATGACCTCTTCCTGGCGTTCGTGTGCACCGGTGGGAAGCATCGACCGGACGTACAGCTCGATGTGAGGTGTCGGGACAGTATCACTCATAGCTATCGGACAGCACTCCCGGCTGACACATATAGATACTGTGAGAGATGTCTGCATAGTACAGATGCGGGCATCAAGGCTGAAAACGCGTGAAATCAGCTGTTCTTGTGAGCGAGAGTACTTCCAGTTGTAAGACTGAAACAGAAGCAGTTAACAACTGAAACCAGTATACGGTTACTGACTATTCGGCGTTTGACTCGGACGAAAGACCGTGGAGGTTCTCGTGGATGCCGAGAATGAGCGCGGGAACGACAATCATGAAAATATGCTCCTCGATGGGAATCCCGAGCAAGTCGACACCGGTTCGGAGTTTGATCGCGAAGACACCGACGGTGAGCGTGTACCAGTCCCAGACGTAGGCAATCGGATAGAGCACCACAATCGTCTTGGCTGCCATCCGGAGGGCATTCGCACGCCAGAGTAACACGAGGGCAACAGTCCCCCAGACCACCTCTGTGACCAGATAGGTGTAGGGGCCAAAGACACCAATGTCGGGCAGCATACACCGACCTTAGACCCAAGGGCCTAAAGCTTAGTTCGTCTCCCGGTTCCCGGGGACTAAACCAACCTTGATAACCCCACACGTCGAATCTACGAACTGTGAAGAACGATGGATATTGCTGATATCGCCACCAGAGAGTTTGTCGAGGTTGACGCCAACAAGCGCCTGGGGAAAGTCCGGTCTATCTTCGAACGCGAGAACCCTAAGGGTATCATCGTCACGGAAGACGGTGACTACGCTGGCGTTATCACGCAGAAACAGCTGGTCCAGTCCCATGTCGAGGACAACGCGAAAGCGGGGGCGATGACGCGCTCGGCGCCGAAAGTCGAGCGCACCGACGACGTGCGCGAAGTCGCGCGCGTCTTGGTCGAGGGTGGAGTCAAGCTCGCGCCGGTGTTCGAGGCGGGCGAGCTCTGGGGTATCGTCACCGAGGACGATATCCTCGACGCGGTTCTCGACAACCTCGACGCGCTGAGCGTCGAGGACATCTACACGCGGGATGTCATCACGGTGTCCGAGGATACCAACGTCGGGCAAGTCGTCAATCTCCTCCGGAAGCACGGTATCTCCCGGCTTCCGGTGCTCGGCGACGACGATGGCCTGACCGGGATGGTCACGCGCCACGACATCGTCGATGTCGTCGTCCGGGACATGAACAAGACGACGCGGGGCGACCGCTCCGGCGAGATCGAGCGCGTGCTCGACATGCCCGTCTACGACGTGATGAGCAGCCCGGTGGAGACGGCGAAACTCGGCGATTCTGTCGAGGACGCCGTCGCGCGGATGCTCGAAAACGACTTCGCCGGGCTCGTCGTCACGCCGGAAGACGAGAACACCCACGTCGCCGGTATCCTCACGAAAACCGACGTGCTCCGCGCACTGACCTACACCGAGGAGGAACACATGGACGTCCAGATCACGAACATCAAACTGCTGGACACCATCTCCCGCGCGGACATCCGCTCTGACATCGAGCAAGTCGCGGACAAGTACGGGGCGATGCAGGTCCAGCACGCCCACGTCCGGTTCCACGAGCACAAGGAGAAGCTCCGTGGCACGCCGCTCATCCAGTGCCAGATCCGCCTGCGAACTAACAAGGGCCAGGCGGCCGGCTCCGGCGAGGGCTACGGCGCTGAAACCGCCTTCAACGTCGCGCTCGATAAGCTAGAGCGCAACGTTCTCGAACTGAAAGGCGTCCAGGCCGACGAGGAGTACCGCGGCCAGCTCCTCCGTAAACTCGGCGAACTATAACCGGATAATCGGTTTTTATCTACCGCTCGGCGACCTGCACGAGCTGCTTGCCGATGTTCTCGCCCTCGAACAGCCCGAGGAACGCGTCGGGCGCGTTCTCGATGCCGTCGGTGACGGTTTCTCGGTAAGAGATTTCGCCCGAGGCGACCCACTGGCCGAGCTGCTTCGTCGCTTCCTCGAACCGCGGCTCGAAGTCGGAGACGAGGAGTCCCTGGACGGTCGCCCGGGACTGGATGACCTGAGTCAGCTTGCGCGGCCCCATCGGAACGTCCTCGCTGTTGTACAGTGATATCTGTCCGCAGACAGCGACGCGTGCGTCAGTGTTGAGCCGCGTGAACACCGCGTCGGTGATCGGTCCGCCGACGTTGTCGAAGTAGGCGTCGACGCCGTCCGGCGCGGCCTCGTCCAGCGCGGCCTGGTAGTCGTCGGTCGTCTTGTAGTTGATCCCCACGTCGAAACCGAGGTCGTCTTCGAGGAAGGAGACCTTCTCGTCGGAGCCGGCGAAGCCGACGACGCGCGCGCCCTGGAGCTTGGCGAGCTGACCCGCCACGGAGCCGACGGCCCCCGCAGCGCCGGTGACGACGAACGTGTCGCCGGCCGCAGGCTGTGCCACTTCCCGGGTGCCGAAGTACGCTGTCAGGCCCGGCATCCCCAGAACGCCCAGAGCCGTCGAAATCGGTGCGAGTTCGGGATTGACCTGTGTGAGGGTCGGTCCCGGTGCTGTGGCGTACTCCGCCCACTCTAGCTCGCCGGTGACGATGTCGCCCTCGTCGAAACGCGCGCCGTTGGACTCGACGACTTCACCGACGACTGCACCCCGGAGCGCGTCGCCCACGTCCCACGGGTCCGCGTACGATTCGCCCGCCCGCATCCGGTCCCGCATGTACGGGTCGACAGAGAGGTACAGTGTCTTGATGAGCACCTCGCCAGGCCCCGGTTCGGGGACCGCTTCCTCGGAAAGCTCGAACGTATCGTGGTCAGGGGTCCCTTCGGGGCGCTTCGCTAGCCTGTAAACGCGGTTAGTGGTCGACATCACTCTCCGTACACTGGGAATCCGAAAGGGGGCTTCGAAAGGAGAAACAAACACCGGTTTTATAATTTATCTAATAATTATACACGGGTATTGCGTGACCAGCGGGAGATGCATCTCTGGTCGGGAGCGCCCGAATCACACGCCGTAGTGGAAAAAACACGTCCGAATCGCAGCGAGGAACAGGAATTGAGCGCGCCGGAGTTACTGGAAGCCGATCCGGCCGCCGGTCCCGGCCTGACGCTGCGGGCTGGAGCCGCCTCTGAACTCCTCTTCCATCTGCTCGTAGTACTCCCGGATGTCGTCGGTGATGGTTGGCCGCACGCTGTCCATCGCCTGCCGGAAGTGGCGCATCTCGACTTCCTCCGCATCGTCGTCCTCACGGAGCGCCTCGATGGCGGCTTCCCGGGCGATGGATTCCAGATCAGAGCCGACGAACCCGTCGCTGACTTCGGCCAGTTCGCGCAGGCTCACGTCGGGCGACAGCGGCGTGTCGTCCGTGTGGATCTTCAGGATCTGCTCGCGGCCCTCGATGTCGGGCTCGCCGATCATCACCAGGCGGTCGAACCGGCCCGAGCGGATCAGCGCCGGGTCGATCATGTCCGGCCGGTTGGTCGCGCCGATGACCATCACGTCCTCCATCTCCTCCAGCCCGTCGAGTTCGGTCAGGAGCTGATTGACGACCCGCTCGGAGACGTTCGACCCCATCTCGCCGCCCCGACCCGGTGCCAGCGAGTCGAGTTCGTCGAAGAAGATGATGGTCGGGGCGACCTGGCGGGCCTTCCGGAACGTCTGCCGGATGGCCTTTTCGCTCTCGCCGACCCACTTGCTGAGCAGTTGCGGGCCACGGACCGAGATGAAGTTCGCGTCGGTCTCGTTGGCGACGGCTTTCGCCATGAGCGTCTTTCCGGTGCCGGGCGGGCCGTACAGCAACACCCCCGAGGGCGGCGTCACGCCCATGCGTTCGAACTTCTCCGGGGAGTTCATCGGCCACTCGACGGCCTCCTGGACCTGCTCTTTGGGGCCGCTGAGGCCGCCGACGTTGTCCCAGGACATCTTCGGGAGTTCGACCAGCACTTCCCGCATCGCCGATGGACTCACCTCGTTGAGTGCGCCCTTGAAGTCGTCCCGTTTGATGATCATCCGGTCGATGAGGCTCGGCGGGATGTCCTCCTCGTCTAAATCGATTTCCGGGAGGTAGCGCCGCAGCGCCTTCATCGCGGCCTCCTTCGTGAGGCTCTCGATGTCGGCCCCGACGAAGCCGTGCGTGTCCGTCGCCAGCTTCGCCAGGTTCACATCGTCGGACAGCGGCATGCCGCGGGTGTGGATCTGGAGGATCTCCTCGCGGCCGACCTCGTCCGGGACGCCGATTTCGATTTCGCGGTCGAAGCGGCCCGGGCGACGAAGCGCCGGGTCCACGCTGTCGACGCGGTTCGTCGCGGCGATGACGATGACCTGGCCCCGCGATTCGAGGCCGTCCATCATCGTCAGCAACTGGGCGACGACGCGGCGCTCGACCTCGCCGGTCACGTCCTCGCGCTTGGGCGCGATGGAGTCCAGCTCGTCGATGAAGATGATCGAGGGCGACTCCTCGCTCGCGTCCTCGAAGATCTCGCGTAACTGCTGTTCGGACTCGCCGTAGTACTTCGAGATGATCTCGGGGCCGGCAATAGAGAAGAAGCTAGCGGAGGTCTCGTTGGCGACGGCCTTCGCGAGCAGCGTCTTCCCGGTGCCGGGCGGGCCGTGGAGCAACACCCCCTGTGGCGGCTCGATGCCGAGCTTCTTGAAGATCTGGGGGTGTTTCATCGGCAGCTCGACCATCTCTCGCACGCGCTGGATTTCGTTCTGCAGCCCGCCGATGTCCTCGTAGGTGATGCCGCCGCCGGTCTTCTCGAAGCCGGAGATGGGTTCCTCGCGGAGTTCCACTTCGGTGTCTTCGGTGATGAGACAGACGCCCTCGGGCTCGGTCTCGACGGCGATGAGCGGGATGGCCTGTCCGGGCGAGCGCATGAACGGGTGGTTCGTCGAGGACATCACCGGGACGATGTCGCGCTCGACGACCGGCCGTTTCAGTATCTGCCGTTTAACCATGCCGGCGGCGTCGGAGCCGAACTGGACCGACGCCTCCTCGGGCGGCGCGAGGACGAGTTTGTCGGCCTTCTCGGCCTCCGCCTTTCGGATGGTGACGCGCTCGCCGATTCCCACGTCGGCGTTCTGGCGCGTGAAGCCGTCGATGCGGACGGTGTCGGTGTTCCAGTCCTGCCGGTCGGCCCGCCACACCTTGGCCGCGGTCGTATCGCTCCCTTCGATCTCGATGATGTCGCCGGGGGAGAGCTTGAGGTGCAACAACGTATCGGGGTCGAGTCTGGCGATACCGCGGCCCGAGTCGTTCGGGTACGCCTTCGCCACTTCCAATTGGACTTCGTTCATAGTAGAGCCTGCTTACAACGAACTCGGGTAGCCCCGGAGATATGCTTTATGCTACCGGCGGGCAAGACGCACGGCGACGGGTTTATATGTTACCTAATAACACACCGCACAGCAGGGAGTAATAGCCCCCGGCCTGGGTGGCAGTGACACAGGCTGCCGCCATCGCCGCGTTTCATAAGGCTGGACGCGATAGCGCCGATATGGTATTTCTCGTTCCCTTCGACGGATCACCGCTCGCAGACGCCGCGCTCGACCGTGCCGTCGCCTACGCTGAAGCGCTCGGCGAGGACGTCGTCGCTGTCGCGTTCATCCCGACCGGGGCCGACTACGCCGAGCGCCGCCGCCGTGTCGACCCCACCGAGGACTTCGCCGCGGAAACCGCCGCAGACGACCTCCGGCGCAAAATCGAGGAGGCGACCGACGACTCCGAACTCCGCTACGACGACGTGAGCGCCCACTCCACCAGCGAACTGTCGACGACGATCAGACAGAGCGCCCGGGACGTCGATGCCAGCGTCGTGTTCCTCGGCAGCGACGACACCGAAGACATCGTCGTCCCCATCGGCGAAGTCACCGACGGCGAGGCCTACGATGTCCACATCGTCCGACAGGCCTGATCCCACCTAGTGGCGCGACCCGCTCGGTGGAATCGCAGTATGAGGGCTTTTACTCGCGGGGCGCGACGCCCCGTGTATGCGAACACTCGCTTTCGACGGCCGGATGGGTTCCGCCGGCGACATGCTTCTGGGGGCGCTGCTGGCTGCCGGGGCCGACCGCGAGGCCCTGTCCCCGGTCGAGGACGCACTCTCTATCGAGTATGCCGTCTCCGATGTGGACCGCTGCGGGATTGCTGCGACGCGTGTCGAGGTACTGTTGACCGGCGCTGATAGCGACGGCGCTGGGGGCCACGACCACGCTCACGACGATCACTCACATTCTCACTCCCACGACCATGACGAGGAGCGCAGCCACGCTGAAGACGCCCACTCACATTCCCACGACCACGGCGACGATGAGCACGACCACACCCACGCCGAGGGCCACGGCCCGAGCCGAACGTACGCCGAGGTGGTCGAACTCGTCGAGGAGATGGACCTGCCGACGGCCGTCAGAGCGGACGCACTGGAGATTTTCGAGATACTTGGCGAGGCCGAGGCGTCGGTCCACGGGACGGACCTCGACGGGACGCACTTCCACGAGGTCGGGGCCGACGACGCCATCGCCGACATCGTCGGGGCTTGCCTCCTGCTCGATGACCTCGACGCCGAGCGGGTCGTGACGACGCCGCTGGCGACGGGCAGCGGGAGCGTGGAGATGAGCCACGGCACCTACCCGGTCCCGACTCCCGCGGTAGTCGAGATCGCCGAGCGGGCCGACTGGTCGCTGCAAGGCGGCCCTATCGACAGGGAACTCCTGACGCCGACCGGCGCGGCGATTCTCGCCCACGTCGCGGACGGCACCGAGTCGCTGCCGTCGCTCGACATCGACGCGTCGGGCTACGGCGCTGGCGGGTGGGACCTCGACGACCGTCCAAACGTCCTGCGGGCGATGGTCGGCGACGGCGCGGGGCGGCTCCGCTGCGACGAAATCACGGTGCTCGAAACGAACGTCGACGACGTCCCGCCCGAGGTGCTGGGCGACCTCCAGCGCTCGCTTTCAGAGGTCGGCGCGCGCGACGTGTCGATAGTGCCGACGACGATGAAGAAGTCCCGGCCCGGCCACATCGTGAAGGTCATCTGCAGACCGGAAGACGCCGAGCGGGTCGCGCGCCGCCTCGCCGAGGCGACCGGGACGCTCGGCATCCGCGAGTCCGGGGCCGGCCACCGCTGGGTCGCCGACCGCGAATACGAGACGGTCGCGCTCTCCGTCGACGGCGAGCAGTTCGAGGTGACGGTCAAGATCGCCAGCGACAGCGACGGCACGGTGTTCGACGTGAGCGCGGAGTACGACGACGCCGCAGCCGTCGCGGACGCGACCGGACTTCCCGTCCGCGAAGTGATGCAGCGGGCCGAGCGGATGGTTTCGAGTTAACCGCTCTCGTCGGCCGTTTCGTGTTCTGCGTGGTCCGGATCGTCGGCGTCGCCCGTGCTTTCGTCGGTCGCAGTATCGCTGTCGTGTTCCGCCAGGGCCTCTTCGACGGTGAGCGCACCAGTCGCGACCTGCCGAGCCAGTCTCTCGCTGATCGCCCGGTTCGTGTCGCTTTCCTCCCGCGAGCGATCCTTGATCTTCTGGAGTTCGCCGGCCGTGGGCTCGATAGTCCGGCTCTCGATCTCCTCGCCGTCGAGGCGGGCGATGTTGACCGCGGCCAGCACGTCGCCCATGCCGCGCGCGCCGGAGCCGAGATACGGCGTCGTCCCTGTTTCGTCGACCAGCTCCACCGGCACGGACTGGATGTCGTCGATGAGGCGCGCGCCGACGAGCCGCGCACCATCGCCGATGCGAACGACCGGGTCGACGGCGTCCTCGACCTCCTCGCGGACGATTTCGCCGACCTCCGCCGCTGGCACCTGAAACGCTGCCACGACCATGTCGCCGTGAAGGATGGCGACACCCGGACGTTCGCCGGGGTCGATGCCGATGACGGTGCGACCGTCGCCACCGCGAAGCGCTGAGATAACGGCTTCGACGGCCCGCCGCGGCGCGTCCGGGTCCGCCTGCACGACGTCGACGCCGTCGGGGATTTCGACCGACTCCCCGGCCGCGATGACCGCGACGTCCGTTCCGTCGGGCCACTCGTCGCCTGGTTCGATAGTCGTAAAGGCCACGCCGCGGTCGCGGAGCTCGTTGACGACGCCGTGGTACACTTCGAAGTCCTCGGTGGCGACGACTATCACTAGCCGGCGCTTGGTCGGGCGTCTACTTACCGTTGTGGCCTCCGGCCCCGGAGGGTTTTGTACGAGCGTGCGGATTGTGGCGATATGCCGCCCTCCACCGTCGAGACCGCTGCGGAGCCGTCAGGGGACCCGCTCTTCGCTCTCGTCGTCGGTCTCTACGTCGCGTTGCTGGCGATAGCTCCGACTGTCTTCGGCGTCGCCCGTCTCGTCTCCGGGGACGCGGCCGTGCTGTACGGAACGGTGATAGCGACGGCCACTGTCGGGACTGGCCTCGGCTGGTGGGCGACTGAGCGGTTCGGGAGCCTCTCCCATCGTCTCGGAGCGGCGCCGGCGCGCTGGGTCCCTGGACTCCTCGGTCTGGGGTATGCCTTCGCAGGCCTGCTCTCGCTCGACCGGGCCGGTGTTGTCGGCGTACTCGCCATGTTCTCGGGGATTGGCGCGATGGCCCTCGGGAGCGCGTTAGGTGTGATGGCCCGCACGCGATACACCGACACCCTCCTCGCGGACAGCGAGCGGCACTGTGTGTTCACCGCTGGCTGGCCCAAGGCGGCCCGGAACCGACTCTTGGCACTGGTGGTGCCGCTGTGGGCGGTCGGTGTCGCCGGGGTCGCCTCGGTGTACGTCGCACCGGAGCTCTGGCCGCTGACGGTCGCACAGATTCTGATTCCGGTGGGGATAGCTATCTTCATGCAGAGCGAGCCCAGAGAGTACGCCGTCACGGCTGAGGGGCTAGAACAGCGACTCCCCGTCGCTAGACGCCTGCTCCCGTGGACGCAGTACACGGGCTACACCCGCACTGCGGACGCGCTGGTCGTCCACCGGTCATGGTGGTTCGACAGCCGGTTCGCGCTTGAGGACTTGGACGACCCCGATTCGGTTGCGGCCGCTCTGGCCCGCTATCTCTCGGCGGCGTAGGTGCGAGCGTTTTTATCCGAACCTGACCAACCCCTGTCCGTGAGCGAGTACGTCCCGACTGGGTGCGACGCCATCGACGACCTCCTGGGTGGTGGGCTGGAACGCGGCGCGGTCACGCAGGTGTACGGCCCGCCGGCCGCCGGCAAGACCAACCTCGCGCTGTCGGCGGTGATGGAAGTCGCCGCCGCGGGCGACGCCGCGCTGTACATCGACACCGAGGGCCTCTCGGCCGACCGCATGGAGCAGGTCGCCAAGGGCCGCGCACGCGGGACGGCCCAGACCGTGGACGACCTCGCCGGCCGACTCATCATCACGGAGGCGCTGGACTACGACGAGCAGGCCGAGGCCGTCCAGGACGCCGCCGAGTTCGCCGCCGAGGTCGAACTCATCGTGCTGGACAGCGCGACCGGGTTCTATCGGCTCCGCCGGGACGACGAGGACGGCGGCGAGACGCTGCGGGACGTGGCCCGCCAGATCACTCATCTGCTCTCGCTGGCCCGCAAACACGACATTGCCGTCCTGTACACGAACCAGGTGTTCACCGACCCGGACAGCGACCGCTCGACGGCGCTCGGCGGCCACACCCTCAATCACTGGTCGGGCGCAATCGTCCGCCTGGACCGGTTCCGCGGCGGCAACCGCCGCGCCACGCTGGAGAAACACCGCGCCAAACCGGCCGGCGACACGGCCCAGTTCCGCATCACCGACTCGGGACTTGTAGGCGACGATACGCCCGAAAAACCGCAGTAGGCTTTTCATCGAGGGGCACTGCTGTCAGGCGCGCGCCGTCGCGGCGACGGCCGCGTCGCAAGTGCGAGGGACGAGTCGCGCAGGCGAGCGGAGCGAGCCGAGCAACGCAGTCGGCTGGGGAGGCGTGTGGCTGTCGCGGTTTTGTGGCTGTTGTGATTCATGCATACCGCGCGAGCGGAGCGAGCGCGGTTTCGCTCCGAGCGCGGCCGTGGCCGCGACTCGGAGGTCGTTTTTAGCGTAGATTTTTGCAAAGGGGGTTCCCGCAGCGCCGCAGGCGCGAGGAAACCCCCTGCAGTAAAAAGGTACTAGTAAATGAGGTCGTCGTCGTTCTCGACCATGTACAGCGTCCGCGCGGCGATGTTAACGGCGTGGTCGCCGACCCGCTCGATGTCCCGAATGGTCAGCAGGAGGCGGGACACGTCGGCCATCAGTTGCTCGATCTCGGCCTCGCTGGATTCGGCGTCGATCTCGCGCTCGATGAGGTCACGCACGACCGTCTCGGAGGCGGCCTCACAGCGTTCGTCCACCTCGTCGTCGATGTCGGCGATAGCGTAGCACTGGTCGGCGTTCTCGTCGCCGTAGGCTTCCATGGCGTTTTCGACCATCTCAATCGTCACATCGGCGACGTCCTGAATGTCGACCTCGGGGTACACATCGCGTTCAGCAGTGAGCGAGTACTCGCCGAGGTTCGTGGCGAGGTCACCGATACGTTCGAGGTCGGTGATGATCTTGAACGACGCGGCGATAAAGCGGAGGTCGGACGCGACCGGTTGTTGCAGCGCCAGCAGGTCGATACAGTCCTGCTCGAGGTCGAGATACAGCTGATTGATCTCGTGGTCGCCCTCGATGACCTCCCGGGCCATCTCCTCGTCTTTCTGTTCGAGCGCGTCCAGGCCAAGCCGGAGCCGCTCGAGGACGATCTCTGACATATAGAGGACGTCCTCGCGAAGCGAGTTCAGCCCCTCCTGATAGGAATCGCGTGGCATAGTCCGGAATGTGCTGGTGGCATGCATCAGCCTTTCCCTTCTCCCAATATCTCCCGATACTGACCGGCGTGACGGTGGGGAAACGAGTGCTATTCAGGGAATAGCGAACTCGACGGCGAGAAACGCTACTGTGACACTGCCTCGGCGTCGTCACGGGGACGGATTTCCAGAGTTGTCGCGTCCCCGAGGGCCGTTCCGCCCGCGACGCGCTCGACGCGCAACACCACGTCCTGTGGCGTTGCGCAGCCACAGCTTACGAACTCGGCCCACTCCTCGCCGACGGCCACCGGTCCGCCGTGCGCGCGTCGGAGGTACTGTTGATAGGTGTCCCCGCGCAGTTCGTCGACTACCCACTCGGTATCGACGCCAGACCACGGGTCCCCATCGGCGACGCTGGGGGCAAACGAGAGCACGATACGGTCCGCAACAGAAGCCATAGACTAGCTGAGGCGGGAGCCAGTCTTAATCCCTTGGGCGCAACTGTGCTGTCTTGCTACAGTTTATTGTTGACCGCTTCCAGGCAGTCGGCCTCGACGAACACCACGACGTGATCGCCGGGTTCGATGACCGTGTCACCACGAGGGATGACCAGTTCGCTGCCGCGGCTGATGGCCCCGATGACCACGCCGGTCGGCAGTTCCTGCACCGATTCCTGGATCGGCCGCCCCGCGAGAATGCTGTCGGTGGATACCTCGATTTCCAGCACCTCGGCGCGGTCGGATTCGATGATGGCCACTTTCGTCGCGTCGTACTCCCGGGTGAACCGCGTAATCTCCTCGGCGGTCGTCTCGCGGGGATTAACGGCCACATCTACGCCGACGGCCTCGAACAGGTCGACGTACTCGCCTGAGTTAACGACAGCGACAGTTCGCTCTGCCCCAAGTCGCTTGGCCAGCAGCGTCACCAGGAGGTTCTTTTCGTCGCTGTCGAGCGTCGCAACCACGGCGTCGGCGTCGGCGACGTGTTCCCGTTCGAGAAACTCTCTGTCGGTCGCGTCGCTCTCCAGCACGGTGGTTCCCTGCAGGTCCTCCGCGAGTTCGCGTGCCCTGTCGTGGTCCTGCTCGACGAGCCGCGGTTTGATTCCGCGATCCTGGAGCAGTCGAGCGGTGTGGTAGCCGACATCGCTCCCGCCAATGATGAGGACGTTTTGGGTCGCATTCGACTCCGGCGCGATTTCGGTCGCGAACAGGCGGACACTCTCACGGCTGCCGATGACGACGATATCGTCGCCTGCCTTGATGACCGTCTCCCCGCGCGGGATGATGACCTCGTCGTCGCGCAATACGGCGGCGAAGGTCAGGGACTCGTAGCGGTCGGCCTCCGCGACGGTCAGATTCGTGATGGGACTGGACTCACGCACTCCGAACTCCCCCATCTGAACCTGCCCGTCGACGAACGTCTCCACGTCACGCGCGCCGGGGAGCCCGATGACGCGGGCGATGTTCTCCGCGGTGAGCAGGTTCGTTGCGACCATGTGGTCCACACCGAAGGCCCCCCTGGATTTCTCCCAGGTCCGGAGGAACTTCGCGCTCTTGACGCGGGAAATCGTGAACGGGTCGGCGGCCGTTACCGCCGTTCCGCAGGTGACGATGTTCGTCTCGTCGTCGTCGGTACTGGCGATGAGTACGTCGGCTTTCTCGATACCGGCCTCCGAGAGCGTGTCGAGTTCCGCGCCATCCCCCTCGACACCGAGTACGTCGGCCTCGTACATCAGCGCTTCAACACGGTCAGGGTCGATATCCACGACGGCGACTTCGTGGCTTTCTGCGAGGCTCTCGGCGATGTTCGAACCGACCTCGCCCGCGCCGACGATTACGATATACACGGCTGCGCCTCCGCCTGGTACATGTGCATCTGCTTTCCACCGATGGGTCAAGTGTATTTTCATCCGGGCAGCGAACGGCGTGCTCGCCACGTCGCGGCAGACAAGCGCCTGAACCCGGTCGTGAATACGTACTAACGGGCCAAGTCGAGATGTAGCCGTCGAGCCTCTCAGGTCTCGTCTCGGAGCGGCACGTCTAACCAGGGACAGAGGGCTGACCGACGTTGGAACCGTTCAACCGCATCGAACGATTCTTTCGTCTCTTCGATTGCCTTTCGCATACTGGCATAGTCGGTCATACACACTTCGTCTGTCTCCCCACCGTTTGATTATGTGGTTCTTTACGCCCGCTATCTGTCCGGTAGACGCGCACTTCTGTCGGCCGCTCGTGCCGGTCTATTCGTCGACCCCACCTCGGCGACTGTGCCCCCAACAGCTACTCCGATCTCTCGTCTGCGGCCCTCTCCAGCACGCAACGGGCGCTTGGCGGAACGCTCGCTGTGGTAGCAGGTGACTACTACCCCGTCGCTGTTCGATGTAACTGTCGCTTCCCGCTACACGGGCAGGCTTAGTAGCTAATTGTAGAGGTGGATGTGGACGCAAGCACGAGTACGAGAAGGTGAACCGCAACGAGTCCGAAAAGCAGTGCCGTCCTGACCGCCGGTGGACTCACAACTGCGACCGCACCTATCGCCACCGTCAGGATACTTGCGACGGTACTGGCTCGAATCCTATCGCTCGACTGTTCCTCGATTGTGCGGGACGCTTCGAACTGGTCTCTGATAGCGTCGAATCTGGGTCCCTGCCCGACCCCCTTTCGGTCTTGGTCGTACTTGACCAGCCCGACAGCGTCGAGCTTGGGCAGGTGTGTCTGGCAGAGTGAAATGTACACGCTGTCGTAGAGTTCGTCACTATCGGTCTCTGCATCAGCGACCACACGCGCCACCTGCCGGCCCAGTGCACTGACAGACAACTCCGTCTCGTGTTCGGCGAGACAGTGCAGGCATGCGCGGCGGCGCTCATTACCGAGGATATCGAAGACCGTCGCGTCGTTGAGGCCGTCCTGGTCTGGGGACACAGTCGTCTCCCCGTCGTCGAGAGTTGCGTCGAGTCCGACTGTCGGTAGCATGCGTTATCGCCCTCCGGATGTACCGCTGTGTGCACGCATCTGTCCAGTGCGAGGTTACGACTCTTGGTTGAGAGCGGTCCGTAGACGGTCAGCGAGCGATTGCGGGGTCAGTGCGAGCCGATGGCTCAGCGCCAGCGCTACAAACACCACGCTCACGACGAGCGCGACTGCGACGCCTGGCACTGCGGCCCCGCTGAGTGCGAGGCCACCAACTGCAACCAATGTGGCACACGCGGTCCCGAGATACCGTCTGGACCACCGTTCATCGACAGACGTGTGAGCCCCTGGCTGGTCGGAGTCAGTGACAGCCTCGGTCGACGGCCTCGACTCCGAAGCAGGCGTCGACAGGAGCGATGGTTCCTCGTCAAGATACCCGTCGAAGGAGTCCGCGAGTGCGGTCGCTTCGACGAGTCCGCGGTCCTGATTGTAGTTGATGACGCCCGCATCGTCCATCTTCGGGAGGTGGGACTGATACAGCGCGATGTAGACGCGCTGGCGCTGTTTCGAGCGGAGCGAGTCGACCGTCGTGTCGTGTTCCAGTGCCGCGATGTGTTCGGCGATATCGCTCATATCGGCCGGCTCATCGCCGGGGTGCTCGTGGAGGTACTTGAGGACCAGGCGGCGGCGACGACACTGGAGGACGTGGAAGAGGTCGTCGCGGGTGAGTTCGTCGTCCGACGTGGACTCCGCAGACGACGACTCCTCTGTCGCGGACTCCTCGGTCTCCGTTGTCGTGGGTTCGGAAGTCGTTTCAGCTATCGACATGTTCGCTTCTCCCTTTTCCAGCATCCGACATATACCGGGTCGACTGTTCCGCCGATTGCGACTGTTTCACCGATTTAACGGGTCGATAATGGCCGACTTACTCAGGACAGTGCACGATAAAACGGTGCTCTGAAGGGCTTTTACGCCCATTTATCGGGGTTCCGGGGCAGGAAACTTGTTCCATCACTGTTTCACACAGCATACCGAATTGTTTCATCACTACGACGGTGAATAATGTCTGCAGAAAGACACATTCGCAGCTGCGGCAAGCGTTGTATATCGGGCTGCTTCTGCCGTTTGTTGGAGGTAGAACGCTCAGAAGGCGGAAAATATCGTTTCTCTGTGTCTGCCGACTATAGCTGTGGCTTCAGCCGCGACTGCTGTGACGGTGACGAACAGTTGCACTCGACGGAAACGCACCCCAGAAACGCCGGGAGTGAACAGTGATGTCACTACCGACCCCACTGTCTGGGCCGTGAACCGGCTTATCCGCCGGGTGTCGGCGGCTTGATGTCGTCCGCGTGGGGCGAGTTCGCGGCTGCGGGTTTCGCCCGCTCCAGACAGATGAGGTTTTCACGGCCGAGACGGATCTTCACGACTTCGTCGTCGTCGACCATCTTCGAGAGGAGGCGGCTGACCTTCGCTTTCGACCAGTCCGTCGCCTCGACGATGTCGGTCTGGTGCATGCGGCCGCTCTCGGTTTGCAGCATCAGCTTCACGAGCCGCTCGTCGGGCATGAACTCCCGGTCGGCTTGCCCGAAGGCTTCAGCCGCGGTGTCCGCGTCGATACTCGCGCTATCGGACTTCGTCCCGTCCGGGGCTTCGATTTCACGGTTGACCTCGATGATCTCCCGATCCAGTTCGAGGCGGCGATAGATGAACAGTCTGGCCGCCGCGGAGAGCCCTGTGATCCAGCCACGCCTGATCCCCACAACTGTCAGTCCGATCCCGACGAGGAACCCGAGAAGCGAACTCGTGACCCACGCGGGCGTCAGCGCACTGTTCGGGTTCGTTCCCCAGGCGATTTCCTGCCGGTCGGTCAGGAAGTCACCGTCCGAATCGGCCGCGAGCGGGTCCGTTCCGAGGTCCGAAACCTCTCGCCCGTCGCTGAGACCGTCGGCGTCCGTATCAGCAGTGGTTGGAGACGTGCCGGCCGCCAGTTCCGTGCCGTCATCGAGGCCGTCACCGTCCGTGTCGCTCTCGGTGGGCGCGGTCCCCGCCTCGAGTTCGTCCCCGTCTGCTACCCCGTCCCCGTCAGTGTCTGCCACCGTCGGATCCGTGCCCAGGGACACCTCGCGCCCGTCAGCGACCCCGTCGTCGTCAGTATCGGCCTGTGCCGGGTTCGTGCCGATCTCCAGCTCTCGACCGTCGACGACCCCATCGTTGTCCGTATCCGCGTCGGTCGGGTCGGTCTCCCCGGACGCCTCTCGCTGGTCAGACAGCCCGTCGCCGTCGGTATCGGCGACAGTCGGGTTCGTCCCGAGAGCCAGTTCACGTTCGTCCGAGAGCCCGTCGCCGTCCGTGTCGACCTGTCGCGGGTCGGTGCCCTGTTGAATCTCGGTCCTGTCGGCGACACCGTCTGCGTCAGTGTCCACGGCCGTCGGGTCCGTCCCCTGCTGGTGGACCTCCGCACCGTCCGACAGGCCGTCGCCGTCGGTGTCGGCTTCAGTGAGGTTTGTCCCCTGAGACACCTCGTTGCTGTTGTTGAGCCCGTCGCCGTCAACATCACCAGCGCGCTGAATCGGCTGCAGAGATACCGAACGCGTATCCAGCGTGGCATCTGAGCTGGTGTTGTAGAGAGAGACAGAGAGATCATCGAGTCCCGCAGTTCCGGGGGTCGTGAGGGTTGCAGTCCCGTTCGGGCTGACTGGTGTACACGTCGTCGAACCGTTCGCGAGCGCACAGACCGAGAGATCTTCTTGCGGCGAACTGACGGCCACGGACAGTCGATAGGTACTGGCACGCTCGCCGTCTATTTGTTCCCAGACGTAGGCGGTCCCGTTCGGCCCGTTCCCGACTGCCTGGGTGGGTTCGGCCGACTCGATCACTGGCTCAGTTTCGTTGACTGTTGCCGTGTACTCAGCGTACTGCCCGCCGTCCGTTGCGGCAGCGACACCTGCCGAGACAGACGCGACTGTCAACAAAAGGAGGAAAGCGCAGATCCCGCTCACGATTCGGTGTCTCATACAGTACGGGTGTCACAGCGGAGCAATATCCTTTTTGGCCCATAAATACATTGTCACTTCGTGGCACACTTGAAAATCCAATGACACGCCCGCGGATCCACCACTCACTCCTCGGATAGTCCGAGCTCCGACCCGATGACCTGGTCCATCCCGCGCCGAATCCGCTGTGACATCGCCGATGGGGAGATATCGAGCTTGTCCGCCAGTTCAGCCTGCGAGATCCCGCGAGGCACGTCAAAATACCCCTCCTTGTGGGCCGTCTCAAGCGCGACTTGCTGGTCTGCGGTCAGCCCGCACGCGCCGGCATTTGCTTCGCCGGTAGTCCAGTACAGCCGATCGAGTCTAAACGTAATGTCCCGTTCCGAGCACTCGGAGCGGAACTGCGACAGCGCCGACCGCGACCGAAACTGTGCGTGTACCAGCCACTGCCCTCCCGTGCCTTCCATGTCGAACACCCGACCGCCAGCGCGGACGAGCGACGGCGTGACTCGAACTGCGCTGTCTGCCACCTCGATCCGGTAGACGCGGCTCGTCTCCGTCCAGTCTAATACGACCGGGTCACACACCGTGCTATCTCTCTCCAGTTCTGTCTCGAACCGATCGAGCGTCTCTCCCGCAACCGCTATGACTAGGAAGCTCGACGCCCCATCGTCGACCATTTGCTCCGGACAGACGGTCACGTCCGGACTGCTCTCAATCGCATCCGTCAGAATCAGCTCCGGATGACTCAGACACAGGTCGACGCCGAGGCTTTTCTCGCGTGCCGTCCCATCTGTCTCCGATGGGCTGGCCGGACCGTACCCGGCGCCATCGACTGGCTGGTCCGCCCCGGTTGTCGACCCCTGGTCGCCGGTGTTGCTCATACGGAGCTTAGACGAATTGCGCACAAGGCCATTACCACTATACGGATAGTGTCTGAAAATCGAGAGGCTATACTGATAGCCACAGTACGGGTCGGTTATGCTTCACCTCTGCGTAAGTCTTTCATCGGAGGGTGAGTACAATCGGGGAAACGCTCTCACACCTCCGGAATATATCTGTAATATGGGCGACCCAGCGTGTTATCGCGACTACTGCCCGGCCTGTGATGCAGAGCTTACCATCACCGACAGTGAGTGTCCGGACTGTGGCACGAGACTAGAATCTCACGAGTCATAGAGACTATTGAAACGCGGATTGACGTTATCAATAGTCAGTAAGCAGCGGTTGACACAGAAACAACATAGCAATGAAACAGTTCCCGTCGATTCCACGCGTCGAGGATGCCCCTGACGATCTCTTTGAGGAGGGACACCTGTGGATTCTGGAGAAGGTCGACGGGGCGAACATGCGCTTTCAGTTGCAGCAGTCAGGGCTTCTCCACTTTGGCGACCGGAGCCATGTCTACGACGACCCCGACGCGATTCCAGAGCCGTACCGCCATGCCGTCCGACACATCCGCGACAACCTCGACCGAGACGCGCTCCGGCGGGCCGTTGACGACGTCGAGATGTACGTTTTCTTCGGCGAAGCGATGCATCACCATACAATCGACTACGACTGGGAGCGCACGCCGTCGTTTCTCGGCTTCGAGGTCTGGTCAACGGCGGACGGCCGGTTCCTCTCGCCGGACGCTGTCGAGGGGATTTTCGACCGGCTCGGTCTCCAGCCCGTCAACGCCGTCGAACGCGAACGACGGGCACAGGAGTTCGATCCGGCCAGTTACGAGATTCCGCAGTCGGCGTGGTGCGACGGGCCAGCCGAGGGCGTCGTGATCCGGAACAAGCGCGGCGGCCGGGCGAAACTGCTCCACCCCGATTTTCAGGAGGTTGCGGAGGAGGTCCCGGTCGACGGCGATGCTGAAGCGCTGGCCCGTCGGTACGCGACGCAGCAGCGGTTCGGAAAGCTCGCTGCCAAACTCGAAGACGACGAGCAGGCAGTGACCATGGAGACGCTCTACGAGCGAACGATTGAGGACATTGTCCGGGAAGAGCACAAACGGCTCTACCACGGCTCGGACCCGGTCGATATGCAGGCGTTTCGCTCCGAAGTCGCGGCGCTGACGCGAGCGTTTCTCGATGAGTCATACGAATGACTGTTGTCGTGGTCCCCGGTGCTCTCGTATTTTCAATTGTGCTGTGCCAAACGCTTTTGCGACGGCTAATAGTACATGAGTGTCATGATTGACTTCCCGTGGGGCCGTGGTAGCAGCAATGACTCAGGCGTTGAATCTTCGGATAATCACCCGGATGCGGTTGTAGTCTGTGAGTTCCAGGACGGTGCTCTCGCGGTCTATGAGGACTATATCGCGATTACGCGCGTCGACCGCTCGAATTTCGGCGACCGGAAGATTCCAGTCGCGGAGATAACTGGCGTCGACTATGACGGGGGCATCACCATCGGCTACATTCAAATCGAGCAGGTCGACGTCCCGGTCGAAAGTGGCGGCATGCTGAGCGATCCGGTCAACCCAAACACGCTGCACTTTGACCGCGGCGGCCGAGAATGTGCGAAGAGGGCACGTGATGCGATTCTGAAACGAGCACAAGGGTAGTGCGCCTGCCTGGCGTCTGTTTTCGGTTGAGATCGCGTGTGTAATCACCCATCTGCGGTCAGTATCGACGCCGGCATGAGCGGTACCAACCCGTTGCTCATGTCGAAGGTGGTCTGGAGGCAGGAGAGCTTTCTCACAAACCAACTGCGTCCCCACAACCGCTATCGAAGAGTTCGGTCAACTGCCCCTGTTTGAGGTCCGCTTTGTCCCTTCGAACCGATCGGATTTCGATGCTGCTTCGGTGTTGTTTCTCCCGAGGGATATCCCCTGAGACACCACTCGTCGTCGGTCGGCTCTAACAGAAGCCGCTCCGAACCGACACCATCATACGCTTTGTCGGAGCCCAAGATTGGATACCCGCGTGTCTCGGCGGTGGCCGCGTGGAAGGAGCCGAACGCGGTCATTCCCTCTTCGAAGTAGTTCACGGCTTTGAGCACGATCTGCTGCTCTTCGTCGCTCTCAACAGGGACAATATCAAGCATATTTGAGAACAATTTGATGTAATCAAACTCGTGTTGCTCTCGGATGAGTAGCACCTCCAGATACGCGTACGATGATGTTACGACATCGTGTTCTTCGAGGGCGTCCTCCGCTCAATCTTTGAGCCAGTCAGCATCTTTGGCGAGAGCCAGAAGAAAGTCGGGTTCAACGGGCGCAGTCAATTGTCGCTACCCTCCGCGGCACTTTTTCCTCGTTCGAATCCTGCCTCCGCATCCTCTTTCGCCTGCTCCCGTGCCCCCTCGCGGAGTTCTTCAGTCGACTTCCCCTTGAACGCATCACCAGTAGCTTCACGAACTGTTTGGAGTGGATCCTCATCAATGGGGATGAGTTCAAGCCGATCCTCGTACTCAACGATATAGAACTTCTTACCGTATTTTTGCCGTAGTTCTGAGGACAGGTACAGCCGCCCGTGCGAATCTGTTTCGACCGAGATAGTAGTACGCTCGTGTGGGATGAATAACAAATTTTCCCAAAAACGAATTTTTTGTCCCATACAGCAACGAGACAGACAGCTTGGTCGCATCGCTCATCGTTTGACACGCGGATGAGTGGACGCATGCCGGGGGCTTGGACGGACCGGTCAACAACTCCGAGACATCGCCTCAGTATCCCACAACGCCGGCTAGTTAGAATGTCTGGTTGGTGAAATCTCATGGTAGGATTCCCGTGAACACGGGGGAGGTGTTCAAGTGTGCCAGCTCGTCCTCAACCGTATTGGGGAGCACATCAAGACGCTGTGGGAGTGAGGAATCTCGCACAGCTGCGAGAGTGTCCTACGACAGTCATAACAAGAATACTGTTCCTCAGATTAATATACTTGTATCTACTATGCTACGTATGACCGACGACCCCGCTGAGGTGAACGAGCGCGTCATCGAGGAGTGGCAGGCGGACACGAGTCCCGGCGAGCGGGTTCGAACCGTAATGAAGCGGACGTACGACGCCCAGTCGGTCGCCACCATCGCTGAGCGCGCGCTGACCTCTGAGACGACCGCACGGAAGCATCTGGAGTCCCTTACCGAGGACGGATTTGTCGAGGCAGTCTCCCCCGCAGACAAGCGCGGAACGTGGTACAAACGTGCCCCTCGATCGGTCGTCCTCGAACGCGCCCAGCAGATACTCGATTCGGTCGATGTCGAGACGCTGTCGGCACGCGTCACGGAGCTTCGGGAGACCGTTCGCGAGTTCGAGGACGAGACCGGGGCGGAATCGCCATATGCCGCAGCCATCGACGACACCGGGCTGGACACGGCGGCGGTGACAGAGTGGCAGACGGCACGTCGGAACCTCAAGCTCGCACGGGCCGCGCTCGCGCTCGCGGACGCGACCGACGCCGTCGGGAACGACAGTGGCTCTGAGGAGCACGGCGACCCGGCAGGCGTCATCGGCTGACACGATGGAGGGCTCCGAAACGCACTCGTTGCGGGGCGCTATCGACGCCGGCGCACTCCACGACTTTCGAACCGAGTTCGAGCGTCTCGAACCGCTCGCGAACGGGTCGCTGGACGACCCGGTGAGTCCAAGCGAACTGCGTCTTCGGCTCGATGACGGTATCGGCGAAGCGACGAGTGCAACCATCACTGTCCGGTGGTCGGTACAGAGTGATTACAACGTTCACTACAGCGACGACGTGGGACGGAATCTTCGGTGGGATAGCCATCCACACGAGCACACCGAGCCCGACAGTGACGCTCACTACCACTCGCCGCCAAACGCGTCGAGTGATGACGGCGACGTCGGCACATCCTGTATCAGCGTGACGGAACTCGTCCTCGTCGTCCGTGCCGTCCATCAGTTGTGGCGGACTGGCTACGATACCGGGAGTGTCACCCCGCTCAACAACGCCACTAACCCGCCGTAGGTTGGGCCGCTGCTATAATTGTCGTTGAGGCGGCCTTTGTCTCAGGAAGCGAGACGTATCGCAGTGCCGATGAGGGTTACTGCTGTGTCCTCCACGACGTCAGTCGGAGAGTGTCTCAAGCTTCTGTACAATCTTTGTGTAGACAGCAGGCGCACAGTACCACCCCTCGTCGATCATCGCATCGATGATGGTGCGTGCATCGTCGCTGCTAATCGCGCCCTGTTTCGTGCATTTCAGGACGAGAAATGCTGTGCCACGTGTGGTGATTCCTTCGGCGGCTGCAACGTCTCGTCCGTACGTCTCATCCATTACGGCAACACCATTGTGGTCGTCAGCACAGGCGAGAACAGCGACGTCAGCGTCACTAAGATTGCTATTTCTCTGGAGCCGCGAGTAGAGTGGGGTTGCCCCAACCGAGATAATCTCAAACCTGTTGGCTTCGACGCTACGTTCGATCCGACGGGCATCTGGATAACCCGCTTCGAGGCCGGCGGTAACGACTTCTTCATAGACGCGTTCGGGGAGGACACATGGTTCCGCAACCTGTTCGACGAGTGAGAGCTGGCTAACCTTCCCGAGGTAAATAAGCGGTGTCGCGTTGAAGACCCACTTTCACAGTGCCTCGAGATCGGCGTCGAGATGATCGTCTGCGACCCAGGTGATATCACGGTCCTTGGCGAGTTGCGCAAAGTCCCAGACGGACATTCCTGCCATTTCAGCCGCCCTGCTGAACGTGATGGACCCGGCTGCAAGCTGGTCGAGGGCCTGTTCGCGACGCCACTCCTCGAGCCCCTCCGAGAGGAGTTTTCGAACGGCTGTACTCCGGTCGAGGTTCTCCTCATCGAGATACGCGTCGAGTTCGGCTTCTAACTCGTCGGGTACTCGTGCAGAGATCGTTCCCATACTGTTTACATTGTTTGCAACGTATACAAGTGGTTTGGTGCGTCCACTGATGTGGGCGGCTTGTGATAGATGAAGAAAGCGGCGTGAATGGACAGATGGCCCGATTAGCGATGTGAAGATGGCTACCGATGCTGTTAAGACTGTCAGGATTGTAAGGGCTGATAACGCAATGTCGGCCGACAAACGCATTCCAGTCACCGAAGAGACCCACAAAGAACTACACGAACTCAAGGACCCGGGACAGACCTACGACGACCTGCTTCAAGACCTCGCTCGACAGCGTCGCCGTAAGGAACTCGAAAATCGGTTCAGGGATATTGAAGAAGCCGATTCTGAGGATCTGACTGCGCTTGAAGATGTCTGAGTACGACGTGCTGTTAGGCGACGATGCACGTGCCTTCCTCGAAGCTGCGGACGAAAAGACGACACGTATTTGCAAAGAGAAACTCGGATATCTTGCCGCAAACCCGTATCCTGGTCAGGGTCGCGGAAATAAAGAAAAACTGCCTATCGACGGCCGCCGAGACCGTTACCGGATGCATATCTCCCGGACGTACACAGCCTTCTACACGATTGTAGAAGATGAGACAGAGGTTCGTGTGCTCGAAATTCTCCCGATTGACGAAGCCCACGACCGCTACGGGTTCTGACCGTTTATCGGGTACGGATAGAATATTCGAAAGGTATTCAGCCACGTGGCGGAGTGGCGCCTGGAACGCAATCCCGGTGCCACGAACCATGTCTAAAAACGAATGTACGCTCGGAGACGACCCGGGCACTGACGGCACAGCAACTAACCATGCATCGACCGGCGAGTCACTCGAGATCAGGTACAGAGACCGCAGTGGGGTGTGGCGACGGATGCAGTTCGAACCACGCCCGGACGGTCCAGGGTGGTACCGGCATGAGGCAGAATGGACTGGCTGTCACTGGCGGCCTGTTGGCCGTGAGACGGTGACGGATCTGTGGTGGCAGACCGGCGTGGGTGGGCAATGACGTAATCGGCAGCGATAGCGGCGTAGTTCGTCACACTACTCGTCAGAAGCGGAGACCCCGTTTGCAAGAACTGAGGAGCGTTTCACTGCGGATGTGGATACTCGGTCAGGAACGATCGACCGGTCTCGCTCAATCCGTACTTTCCGTCCTCAAGTTTGTTCACATACCCCTTGTCGCTGAGTTCCGCCAATCTGCGTGAGGCGTGCTCTCGTGACATCCCGAGATTGTCGGCGATGATTATCGGTGAAAGGATTTGAATGAGACTGGAGGAGTTGAGCGCGACGAGAATCAACACATCGGTATTCGACATCCACTCCGGTCTAGTCCTCATGACTCGCTCTGATGGACCGTATTCCCGGCCGAACTTATCAATTATTAATCACGATTGGGTGGTACAAGGTTACGATATCGTGATTGACTTTTAATATCATGGACGATTATCATTCTGTCACGAAATCGTAATATGGATTTGAACACGTTCCCGCCACTTTCTAGACCAAGCTCGAGAGTTGCCAGACAGATACGACGAAAGCAGGCTCTATACTCATGACTCCAGGCGCTGATGAGGAATTCACACCCGACGACCTCGAAGCGGTATTCGGCTCGCTCGGGTTCCAGAAAACACTCGTATATCAGCAACTCGATGGCGGAATCGAAGCCATCGTCAATCACGAACGCCTGTTTGAGTCGCTGGTAGCAGCGATTACCAACCAGCATTCACAGGTCGACTCACAGGAGGTTACACGGGAATTCATTACGACCCTCCATCGTGAGATTCGAGCACATACTGAATCCCTAGACAGTGATACGGCAAAACGTATTCAAACGCAAGCGTTGAATCAGTGTCGACCAGATCGAGTAGCAGCGTCAAATACGACGGATGCTGCAGGTACGGTCGAAGAGTATCTTGCAAGTCGTCTGGAAGAAGAAGAAGACGTCCTCCAAGTGCAGTCGAGAACTATTGCGGAAAGTGTCGGCCTCAAGAGCAGGCACGTTGGACAGATTCTGGGAACGTGGCGCAACAGTGACGGTGCTCCTTTCGAAGTGACCGCCTCAGAAACAGCTGGGGAAGGGAATCTCTGGACGATTCAGCATTCAACTGAATGAGGACATTGTTTGATTCTACGGAGCCCTGTGACTGTGATTCCGCAGCTGTGATGCTCCCGGGAGACGCGGCACTGGGGGTCCAACGTTCGGAATAGTTGCTGACCTCCTGTTTGAGAGCAATGTTTCACAGACAGTCGCGGAGAGCGTCAAAGAGTGCTTCGAGTGGTGTCAGGCGAGTCAGGAGTGGTACGATTCGTTGGTTCGGTAATCGTAAGCGGGTGGAAGAGACACAGTTCGTTTCGTCTGTCTTGGAGGGCGCTCAGAGGGCGTGATTGTCACCAGGTTCCCTTCCGAGATCACCACCGCCATCACGGAGTGTGAGAGAATGAGATCGAGAATGTGAGAGGACGTTTCGTCTGTCTTCACACCGATTTCTCACGGGGCACGCTCTGCGTCGATTTCGCCTCTGATATCGAGGACGATATCGGGATCGAGATCCAGGCCGTACTCATAGTACCGGCCGCCGCTCTCGCCACGATTCCGATCGGACCGATGGAGGAACCCGAGCATGTGGAGGTCCGAGAGGTGGTTCTGAATGCTCTTGAGCGTCGTGAGCGGTTCCACGGCGTGCGAGTCCGCGACGCGTTCGTATCGAGTCTTGATCGTCTTCGAGCGGGCCAATGTCTCCTCCTGCTGCTCGAGATACGCGAGGGTTTCGAGAAGGAGTTGTGCGTGCTGGGTCTGATCGCGGATCCGATTTCGCAACCGACCGCGTTGGACGAGTTCCTGGGCCTCAACGATGTGCGAATCGTCGACGCTATCAGCTTCCTGCTTTTTTGCCACCTCGCCACCGACCCTGAGGAGATCGATCGCTTGACGGGCGTTTCCCCGGTCTTTCGCCGCAATCGCCGCTGCCCTCGCGACCGCCGATTCGTCACAGGCGCCGTCGACAAACGCGCGATCGGCACGGTCGGCGAGTATTGTCCGGAGTTCGCTGGCGTCGTACGGGCTAAACGAAATCTCGGCTTCCATCAGGGTGTCTTTGACCTTCGGCGAGAGACCCTGTCGAAACCTGTAGTTGTTGCTGATCCCGATGACGCCGATCTTCGAGTCCGTGATGTGGCCATTCGAGCGTGCTCTGGGGAGTTCGTACAGGAGCGTGTCGGCATCACCGAGGTGATCGATTTCATCGAACACGACGAGGTGTGTCCCGCCCTGCCGGTCGAGTTGCGCATACAGCTCCTCGAACGCGTCAGCTGTACTGAGCCCTCGTTTTGGGAAGTCATTCGCGGTCTCCGGAAGCAGTTCGTTGACGAGCGCTCGGACGACCGAGTAGACTGTTTTTCCGTTACAGTTCAGTTCGTGGACGAACAGGTCGTCGTCGTCGGGGCGCTCTTCGGCTTCGGTTTGAAGCGCTTCCATCATATATGTCGTCACCGCTGTTTTCCCGAGTCCGGCCCTCCCGTACAGCATGATATTTTGTGGTGTCCGGCCAAAGAGGACGTCCTCAAGCGCGTGGCGATACTCGTCGATTTCCTCGTCGCGCTCAAGGATTTGATCGGGTTGGTAGTCTTCGGAGAGGACCTCCTTTGCGGCAAAGAGGGAACGTTCTACGTCGCTAAACGGTCCGGACATGAGTCTGTTTGGCATGAGCCACCATTAATATATAAAACCTGCTTTTGTCTGTCTCGTCTGTCCTGACCCACTACCGACTGTGGTGACCTCTCACCTATCGAGACAACGGCCGCTATCGGGTGTTGAGAGACAAACGAAATCTACTCTCCGAACAGGAAGCCGAGTGTTCGCCAAGGGGTACCCAGCGTCGCAGTCGAAGACAGACGAAACGTACTCTCTCTCATTCTGGAAGAGGTCTTGTACAGGCGTAACAGGCCGAGTGACACGGGATCGTTGCAAAGACGGATTTATTTGTGATGAGGAGACACTGAAGGCATCTCAAACCATGTGACTCTGAGCCAGTTCACCAGTGGTCAGCATACCGGAGTGGAGTCGCCAGGAGATTTGGTGGAACTTCCTCCGAGAACCATAACATAAGAGTGAGACAGACGAAACGTACTCTCTCCCACCCTCGGCTCAGATCGTATCACCGATATCGTCGAAACCGATGATTTAGATATTCCGTGGCCGGACTCCCTAATATAGCCGCCATGACACCTGCTGCAGGAGACGGTTCGTCAGAGCCTGTCTCAGATAGTGAGGAGGCAGCGCCACCATCAGTTCGTCCAGTGAGCACCGGTAAGACGAGTTGATTGGCCGTTCATCGAGACCACACTGACACAGTGTTAATTGCCACCAATGGCGTTGGAACCTTGATCGGCGTGGAAATCGAACCCTGGGATATTCAGGATCCCGTGCTCAAGCAGCTGATCAGTATCATATGTGCGACAGTTAGGTTAATTAATCTGTCACCAGTACTTCTGGGTATTGCTACAGCAATAAAGCTTGACGATAGTGGCTCGATACTGTACCGTCAGGAACGTACTGCAATCTTCGGAGAAACGTTCACATCTACAAATTCCGCTAAATGGTCGAGATCGTAGAAGACGAGACTGGGCGAAAATCAGAAACGAGGACGCCGGCGGTGTTGATCTGTGCGTGACGCTAGTTGGGCAGGTGTTGCGCCAAACACAACTAGATGAGATTCTACAACTCTGGTCGATACTGCGGGGCAAAATGAGCGTCGTCGGACCGCGGCACGAACGTCCTGAACTGGACTCGAACATCTAGACTGGGTCGTCGACTGGCAGAAGCTATGGTTCGTAAAGCCGGGGCTTACCGGACCTGCAAATATCAATAAATTTATAGGAAAAGAGCCCGGTGAAAGTTGCAATACAATCTTGAGTCCGTTCGTGATAGTCGTTCGACTACGATATGAAGCTGGTTTCTCGACAGGTTTAGAGTGTCCTTTTAGATACCATAATACTATTCGAAACAAATTAATGGCAGCCCTAGTGCTTAGACACTATTACAAATGAAACCGGTTAAATCAGGTTTATACGAGAAATCCTCATCAGAAACCATAAAATTAGATGATGCAGGAATTATGAAAAGGTGAGTCAGTGATCCTCAATATCGATACTTACTGTCGAAAAATATAGTTAGTTCATTTGGCTCACGTTCAACAGGTGTGATAGGGCCTCAGAACGATCTACTACGGCCCGTCCAGCAGACCTCGTCTGCAATCTCCAGCAGTCATGACCGTCGTTAGTTTACGTAGTTGAGCGAGCTTCAAAACGAATGCAGTACACTCTTACTATATCGAAAAAAGAGAACAGTAGATGCGCATCCTTCGCGTCGCACAGAAACTCTATCCCGATGTGAAAGGTGGGGGTGCGTACCACACTCACGCCATGAGTCGTGACCAAGCCGCGATGGGGCACGACGTGACGGTGTTGACTGTCGACCCTGAGCGGAAGCGACGGCATCTTGAAGAGCGGGACGGATACACGATCATTCGATATCCCGTGTCGGCGAGTGTGCTCGGTAATGGTATCACTGCAGGTGTTGCGTCGTTTCTTCAGGCTGCCGAAGAATATGACGTGATGCACGCCCACTCGCATCTGTACTTTTCGACGAACCTAGCCGCGCTAAAACGACGGCTGGAGGATATTCCGCTGGCGATTACGAATCACGGACTGTACTCACAGAACGCTCCTGAGTGGCTGTTTGACCTGTATTTGCGGAGCGTGGGTCGATGGACGTTCAATCAGGCTGATGTGGTGTTTTGTTACACTAATGAAGATCGTAGCCGGGTTCGGGAGCTCGGCGTCGATTCGCGGATTGAGGTTGTGGCGAACGGGGTGGATACGGAACGGTTTACACCTGAGGGTAAGGTGAGTGAGTTAATCGACCACGACGGACCGGTGGTGTTGTTCGTGGGTCGGTTGGTAGAGGGGAAGCGACCGCAAGATGCGGTGCGAGCAGTTTCGGAACTTCCTGAGGAGTTGAACGTGAAATTGTACATCGTTGGTGAGGGACCGATGCGCTCTGGTTTGGAGGACATGGCTGCGGGTGCAGTCGAGTTTTTAGGGCACGTTCCATACGATAAAATGCCCGCAGTGTATCGGGCGGGGGATGTACTGGTATTACCGAGTCGTGCTGAAGGGTTGCCGCGAACTGTTCTGGAAGCATTTGCCTCGGGGGTTCCAGTCGTGTCGAGCTATCTGGGGCATACTGCACCGGTTGTTCAAGCGGCTGGGGAGACAGTCGAAATCGGCGACGTAGAGGGCTACGTTTCGGCACTCGAACGAGTTCTGGATAGATCACAGGAGTTGGGTGGCGATGGTCGGCAAACTGTTGTCGAGGAGTTCCGCTGGCAGGATACTGTCGAGCGAACAACAGCGGTACTGCAATCTTTCAGGTGATTGGTTGATGGCCGTTGACACTCAACAAGCAGTTGTTATCCTTAATTTTATTTAATCGATGTCCATCAGAAACCACCGTCCGAAGAAACGTACTGCCGAATTTCATAAAGAATCAAACACATAGAGGAAAACCACTAACGGGAGTACCGCTAGGTTTCAGGCATGCCACTGAAATCTACTGATGTCATTAAGCATTCTCTTTTGTATCGATCAATATCAAAACTTCTGTACTGGACGAAACAGAGTGTCACAGCTCAACTTTTACGGGATGAAAGGGTTCTGGTTGCTCTCTTCGGCGTTGTGCTCTCAGTCAGTATTTTCCGTGTGCTACTCTCCAATATGCAGGCTCCGATCAAGTTTCTCAGTTTCGCGCTGTTGTTCGTCAGTCTTGTCGCCGTGACTTGGAACTACACCGAGCCACTCGCGGGCGAGTAACTCCCATCGCTGGACGACTGGGGTGGCAAAAATCACCAAAAGAAAGTCGAAAATGATTCGGTGCCGGACGTTTGTACCGAAGTTCGAATTGATTGTCCCGTAGCCGATAATACCCGCTATATAAACGACGACGAGGAAGATAGCCACCGTCTCGTCAGGTGTACATTCGTAGAGAGAACGAACAGCAGCGACAAATAAAACGACAACCGCTAAAGAAACAATAAATCCGAGGAAGTGAAACAGCGACTCGACGTGTAACGGAAACGGTGCAAACTGGAAGTAAAGCCCACGAGCAGGCGCGGCAAGAAGGAAATCAAACCACGAATGATACTTCATCCCATCAAGGTAGATCGCTCCGCCCCTTGCCCGACCCGTTAGCTGAGCATTCATCCGTTCAAATGAGTAGAGTACCTCTGCGAACAGTCCGAACCCAACAATACCGACGCTTCCTAAGATGAGAGTCATCGATCGAAGTGAGCGGCCACCGGTAGCAACATGAACAACTTTGACAGTCACACTAGCCAGAAGTCCGAGAACGTACACGAGTGCAAGTTCAGGCCTCAGTAGGTACAACATACCCCAGAGCGGCAAAGCAATCAGTACGGTCTCAAGACTGCGGGATTTGAGAACAGCTATTCCGATACCGAGAAGTGAAAAGAAAATCAGGATCGTGAGTGAATCCCTCATCGGGATGCTGAGAAACAGGAAATGAAGCGGTGCAAATAAGACGATGAGTATCAGTCCAAGATGTGGTTCGGTGCGCGACGGGTAGAGTTGGCGAGCGAGATAGGAGATTGGAATGAACAAAAAAACGGCAAACAGTCCATTGAAGGCCGCAACCGTCTCGGGTTGCGGAGTGAAAACTGTGTACGTGAGCCCCTGGAATCCCCCAAACGCACTCACGGTCTCGGAGCCGGACGTGAACGTCCCCGACGCAATCGCGGTAGCCGTCCGATGGAACTCCCTGATGTCCCACTGGTAGGGCAAGCGCGGAATAATGATGAACGAAACGAACATGTGGCCGAAGAACGCGACGACTGCTGCAGTGCGGTACCAGGGGGGGTTGTAGTACCGCGTCACGAGAAGGAGAAGTAAGAATGCGACGACGGCAGCCAGCAGTGCCATTTGTCAATGCTGGACTGGCGACTGACTAAGGCCTTTCCACTCCTTCGGAGATTTACCAAGTCAGTGAGGGAGTCGCTAGAGATCAGATTAGCGGTCGCTTCGGTACAATTGTTCGTAGAGTCGGGCGTATGTTTCGGCCATCTGGTCAACGTCGAAATGCTGAGAGACGTGCTCGCGACCCGCTGTGCCGTATCGGTGCTGTTTCTCCCTATCTGACAGATCTGACATCGCGCTGACGAGACCCTCACTTCGACCTGGCGGATAGAGAATACCAGTCTCTCCATCGATCACGGCCTCGCATACGCCAGGAATATCCGGGGCGACAACGGGGAGTCCGGCAGCCATCGCTTCGAGAACGGTTATGGGATGGCCTTCGGCCTTCGAGGCCGAGATGAATGCGTCCGCGGCCGCATAGTACGGGTGTACTTCGGGGACGCGCCCGGTCACGTGGACCGAGTCCGCGACATCACGGCGTTTCGCTTCTGCGCGCAGCGCGTCTTCGAGTTCGCCGTGCCCGACGATGGCGAGGTGGGCATCGGAATCGCTCCGTGCGAATGCGCGGACGAGTGCGACCTGTCCCTTTACCGGGACGTATCGTCCCACATTGAGAAACGTCGTCGCTTCTGGCCCGATGCCGAGTTGATCGCGAACGGACGCCCCGTCTGCCGCTTCGGTTTTCCGGGCGAATTCGTTGACATCGATCCCATTGTATATCGTACACCACTCATCACCGAGTTCGCTAGGGGAGTGAGCGGTCCCGGTGAATGCTCGTTCGACACCTTGAGAAACAGCCACCGTCGTGTCGTCGAGAGAACGGGTCAGTCGTTCGGTCGTTCTGGTCACGGGGTGGTAATTCGACGGGACGTTGTGCTGGGTGCTGACGATGCCGTCGACGTCGTGGAGCGATCCGATCAGTCTGCCGACGGTCTGCGCGTACGGAAGGTGCAGGTGCAAAACGTCGACGTGGTGTTCGCTGAGAAACCGGTGAAGTCGGAAGGCCGCTCTGGGATCGAACCGAAAGGCTTCGTCAAAGTGCTTGCCCGTTGCACCCGTCGCCGTGATGTCAGGGACGAGCGCGTCCTCCGCCCCGAAATAACCGACGGTGAACTCAACCTCCTCGATGGCGTCGACGAGGTCACGGACCATGTGTTCCGCACCGCCGTACGGGAGTGCAGTAATCAGTTGGCAGACGTGCGGACGGTCAGACACAGCAGTGCTGTTCCATACGTGTCTATTTAAACGGCACGACACCGTGCTATTCAAGTCACCGTCTCGCTTTGTCGGTAACGAAATGGGCGTGCTTTCACCGGAGCGAATTCTGCGAGGATTACAAAGCCCGAACCTATTTTTGCGCGAATTGAACCGGCTCTACTACAAGCGGCTGTACACGCGCCCGTACAACAGTTCCGGAATCGGCATCTTCGAAGAAGACTGGGACAACCTGCTCGTCTTGGACGCGTGTCGGTACGATCTGTTCGAGAGTCGTTCCGATCTCGACGGGGAACTCGAATCTCGAATCTCACGGGGATCGAGTACGCCCGAGTGGCTCCGGGCAAATTTCGCGAGACGTGAACTACACGATACCGTCTACGTGACGGCGAATCCCCAGCTATTCCGACACCGGGAGGAGCTCGATGTTTCGTTTCACGCCGAAGTAAACGTCTGGCAGGAAGACGGCTGGGACGACGAACAGCAGACGGTACTTCCGAAGACGGTCACCGAGCGGGCGCTCAAGGCTGCGGATGAATACCCCAACAAGCGGCTGCTCGTCCACTACATCCAACCACACTACCCGTTTCTAACAGACGATGACCAGCCGTTCGAAAACAGTCAAGCATTTCTCAAGCCCGATGAACCCGGGAGCTGGCACCAAGCTGTGATTGGAAAGATCGACCCGGATCCGGACACGGTGTGGCAAGCGTACGGTGAAACGCTCAACCGGGCACTCCCTGCTGTGGAGCGATTACTTGATGGGCTCAATGGTAAGTCTGTCGTCACTGCTGACCACGGTAATATGATTGGCGAACGAGCTAGTCCTTTCCCGATTCGTGAGTGGGGACACCCTCGTGGCGTCTACACTGAAGAGTTGGTGAAAGTCCCATGGCTGGTAATAGACGATGAACGTCGTGAGATTAGATTTGAAAACCCGGTTAATGCAGAAACAGATCCTGCAGACGAAGAAGTTGAAAAACGGCTTGAAGACCTGGGCTATGTATAGTTTCAGCTCTGCACCAGGATATTTGGTTTATAAAGGAGAGCCACACATACAACTTTTTGCGGGTACAATCCTTCGTAGGCTGATCCGCGAGATAAATCGAAAAATTACTATTATGTCGAATCAGTCTTGCACATAGTGGCTCCAGACCAGCCGAATGTACTTTTGATAGTGCTTGACGCCGTTCGGCAGGACCATCTTTCAACATATGGGTATGACCGGCAAACTGATCCACACCTGAATTCGTTAGCTAAAAATTCCTATGTCTACGAGAATGCGTTTGCAAACTCAAACTGGACGCCAACCTCACACGCGGCCTTGTTTACAGGTCTTTTACCGTCTCAGTCGGGGGTTTATGGACAGAATCTTACGATACCATCTGAGTACCGCACCATCCCAGAATACCTAAGAGAAAAAGGGTATCGAACGTTTGCGACAGCAGCGGGCGCTCATATTCGGAGTGAACGAGGCTTTGGACAAGGCTTTGATGAATTTCACGAGACGTACCGAATTCGACCATCGAAAGACTTCTTACAAACAGCTATCAAAGACCCCGCTTCACTGTCACAACTTGCGTACTCCCTTACCAAGGGCCATGATAACTACACACATTACAAAACACGCCGTGTAACCAAATGGATCGCAGCAGATACAGATCCGTTCTTTGCGTTTGTTAATTTCAAAACGGCTCACCATCCATACAATCCGCCGCGGCCGTACAAATCAATGTTCTCCGAGGTTGAACGCCCGCCAGTTGAATTTATCGAGATGATCTCGGAGTCGTTAGGAAAACAACCACAATCCATTCCAGACCACGATATTAAGCGTCTTCGGGAGATATCTGAGGAGTATCCGCTCATAGCGGACGAGATAAAGCCATCCGAAGCCGAACGGGAGGCCGTGGAGGCGTGGTACGATGGGGCAATCCGGTACCTCGACGAACGAATTGGAGAGATACTCGAGTTCCTATCCGATGGCGGATATCTCGACAATACCTACGTCATCGTTACTGCCGACCACGGCGAACAGTTCGGCGACCATGGCCGCGGGAAACATCGGTACTCACTGTACGACGAACTACTTCGGGTTCCACTTATAATCCGGACGCCATCAGAGGGGAAAAGACGGATTGACGAGATGGTCTCGTTGATAGATCTGTTCCCAACAGTTCTCTCCATAGCAGGGTTAGAGGACGACCAATCGACGGTAGCGACGGATATTCTCGCAGATACCCTCGACCATGAGTATCTCTTTGCAGAGGTCGGTCGGAAGCCAGCTGAACCAGTACAGCGACACCATCCGTCGTTCACTGACGACGACCTGAACGGTCCGCTTCAGAGCGTCCGGTCCACCGACGAGAAGTTGATTCGTCGGTACGACGGTGACTGCGAACTTTACGATTGGCGAGCCGATCCAGATGAAACTACAGATCTGAGTGATGAACGGCCCGAATCGGTCGGGATTCTGCTCAACGTACTCTTCGAGCATGTACAGCAGATGGAACAGGAAGAGTACTCGGAGCTGGTAGAGGACTCGCAACTCCGCTCCCAACTTGAGGACTTAGGCTATATGTGAACAGCGGCTATTGAACAGCTATCCCAACCACGTCGCCATCTACCTCCGTAGCACTATCTAGTGGTGGCAGATGTCTGAATAGACCCGTTCAAGCTGTTGCACGGTCGACGAGATATCGTATGTGGCAGCGACATTGCCAGCAGCGCGCTCGAGAGTCTCGAAGTCGTCTAGCCCTTTCCGGATAGTTGCGACGACATCGTCGAGATCGGTTCGGTCACATAATAGCCCGTTCGACCCACGGAGATACTCTTCCAGCCCGGGCTCGTCGTTGACCACTGCCGGTGTCTCACAGGCAAGTGCTTCTATCAGGGTGTTCGGTCCCATCTCATCTGTAGAGAGACACAGGAACAGCTTCGCCCGATTGTAGAGCGCTGGCAACTTGTCCCGCGGAACGAAACCGTGGAATTCGAGGTCGATGGTTTCGAACTCTGGCGTGGTTTCAGGGTTACCACCTGCGACGCCCACCCGTAGCGATCGCTGGCCGTCGAGTCGTTCGAGAACCTCGAGGAGGACGTGATATCCCTTATGTTTGGACAGGTCGCCTACATATAGCAGATCGATATCGGTATCAACCCCATCGTCCGGCCTGAAGGCATCCTTGACAGCGGGTTCAAGAACCTCTATCTGTTCGCTGTCGACCCCGAGTGAGCGAACCATCAACTCGTGGTACTCACTGAATACGAACGTGACGGCAGGGGACGAGAGCGTCACCGACGCTTGATTGCCTCGATAATTCAACTTCTTGGAGAGGATACCGCTGATTCCCTCTCCCCAGAATCGATCCTCTCGGACGGGATACCAGCCCCCCATATTCGGTCCAGCCACGACCCGTGCACCCGTCCGACTCGCTACGACGGCAGTGAGTGCAGCCTCAAGCGGCCTCGGTTTCAGAAGGTGAATGATCTCCGGATCGTATGACGTGATGTCGGCGACAGTCTCCCTGAAGGATAGCAGGGTCTCGAGATTGCTCAGGCGATTGCCCCACAGGTCGTCCACCTCGAACCCGAGTCGCTGCAGATGGGGATTGTGGCCCCCACCGATTATCGGAAAAACCTCGTAGTCGAAACCGATCTCCAAACCATCCATCACCTCGAGGATATCGTGTACCCTGCCGTACCGACCATCAGAACTCAATATCTGGAAGAGAGAGAGATATGCAACTTTCATACTGTCGCCATATTTGAGGCGGTCGGGTAAACGATTTCCGGTGATCGAGCTTCGGTCCAGCAGGGCTCGTCGTTCTTCAAAAGCAGTGAAGTACGGCCCACCGGTTTGAAGTCGGTGGCCTTACCGGAAGGTGTCGACAGTGGATTCGAGTGCTGCAGCGTACTTTTCGGTCACCGCTTCGATGGTAAACCGAGACCTAAATGTCGACAGACTTTGTGACGAGACTCGCGACCAGAACTGTTCATTTTCGGTCAACCAACGACACCGGTCGACCAAGTCTTCCATTCTACCTGCTGCAGCGTACGCCGACTCGTCGGTCTTTAGGTACCGGCCAGGGTCGACCGCCAGACTCACGACTGGTGTCCCCTGTCGCCAGGCCTCAAGGAAGGTGTTCGGGAAGCCCTCGTGAGCGGAGGTATTCACCACTGCTGTCGCCGTTCGATACAGCTCGTGAATCGCCTCCGGCTGGACCAACCCGAGGTACTCGACGTTCTGCAACGAATCAGCCCTGTTCTGAACCCGTCGAGCGTATTCACTGTCGCCGGCGGGGCCAGCGATGGTGAACGACATAGCCGGGAGTTTTTCAGCTAGGTCCAGAAGAAGATGCGGTCGTTTCTGGCTCTGGTGAAGCCGGCCGACCCAGAGGAAGCCTTCGCGGTCTGCGAACGGCAGCGGTTCAGGTGCAGTGTGATACCCGTTCGGCACAACCCGAGAGTCGACGCCATAGGTTGCCCGAAGCTCCCGCTGCTGGTGCTCCGTCTGCGTGATCAGTCCGTCACTATCCCGAATGGCGTGGCGGTAGAGGTACTTGACCGGTGTTGCCAATTCCTTGGGGTCCTGTCTGATGTTGGAATCGTTGGCGACGTTGAACACCCACTTTGCACGGAGACTCCGTGCCAGTGCGTATACGAAACCCGCGATGCGTGGAAACCCACGATGGACGTAGACGTCGGCGTCAGCCCGTTTCATGGCCGACCGGAGGATGAGCAGGTGCTTGACCGGTTGGAGGATACTTCGGCGTTCGTGGAGCGGGTAGGCGCGGTGGAGCGTCACCCCCTCCCGCCGTTCACGTCTCGGTTGGCCGAAATCACCGACGACGACGTGGACGTCGTACTCGTCGGCTAACGCCGTGCTCAGGAAGTATATCTGTCGTTCTGCACCACCCCCGTGGAACTCAGCATCCTGGTTGAAATAACCGTAAGCGTGGAGCGAAATGAAACAGATACGTGGCCCCATTGAGTTGTGTAGAAAGTCGGTTTTCTGATAAGGTTACTCCTTTATGTTACAGCGTTTGTCAATACAGCGATAGAAAGTGGAAAACAGGGGGAAGTAATTTAATTATATATTCCTTTTTCCCAATGATGTTTAAAATATATCTATTTTCTGACCAAGTATGCAACTCGATATAGCGAGAGAACGTGAGAACGACCCTTCGGTTTTGATACGAGGTCGTGAATACTTTATTATATATACACTATAGGTAGAGTACCGAAAAGATATAGTTGAGTCCATAGTACCTTTCGGCAGGTGGACGAGATTGACTTTGTTAAGTAAGTTGCGCACAGGGATCAACAACCCACGTCGCGCAGCACAGAAATGCAACAGACTATTTGCAGCGACCGTTCTACACTATCTTCGACCCCCAGTCAATATCTTCAACGAAGATTGGGACAACCTACTCATTCTTGACGCTTGCCGTTACGATCTCCTTCAGCAAGACGACGTTCCCGACGGATCTTTCGAGTATCGATGGTCTGGTGGTTCGAATTCGTATTCCTTTCTGGAGTACAACATCTCCAATCGTCGTCTTGACGATGTCGTCTGGGTAACCGCAAATCCATGGGTGAGCGAGTTTTCGGACAGGATTTTCGAGGTCAAGAACGTATGGGACAGTGGTTGGGACGACGAGCACCAGACGGTACTTCCCGAGACAATGACGGAGGCCGCTGTTCGTGCTGCAGACGAGTTCCCGAACAAACGACTTGTCGTCCACTTTATGCAACCACACTACCCGTTCATCGGTCCCACAGGCCAGCAGGAACTTCCAGACCATCGTACCTTCACAGGTGATGGAATGATCTCTGAGAGGGACGAGTCAGACACGGATATATGGTCGTACCTTGAGGCTGGACAGATTTCACAGGAGGTTGCCTGGAAGGCGTACCGAGAGAATCTCGAACGTGCACTTCCTGCCGTAGATGAGATACGCAAGTCGATTACAGGCAAGACGGTTGTGACAGCGGACCATGGAAATGAGTTCGGAGGATGGAACTTCCCGGTGCCACAACAATTGTATGGGCACCCTTACGGCTACCGAACGAAAGGGCTCGTCAAGGTTCCATGGGTAGTATTTGAGGACGGGGGGCGCAGGACGATAGAATCGGGCCATATTGAAAGTCGAGAGTCCCCAAATCCCGAGGATATTTCGGACAAGTTAGCCGCCCTGGGCTACGTGGAACAATAACGTAGACAGTCCATTGTTTTCACAGCCAAGACCGATTTATAAACAGTGGGCCTTGTTTAGACGCTCGTGATCGATCGGCAGAAAACGCGACTAGTAAATTCGGTACTTCCCAATCGAGGATTCGGAAGTCGAGTTGAGTTGGTGTGAGCCGTTCAATTTCGAAGCTGTGGCTGTGTGAATCGACGCGTCGGTCTGAATTGAACAGAGACAACGACGAGCACGGTTGTCGAAGAGGTTTCTGACGAGTGCTGCTGCTGACGACTCACTGACCCGAGGCCGCGGGCTGGCGTCAGCCCGCGGCCGAGGCGTACGCGTCGGGGACGCCGACACCGTTCATCTCTATCTCCCACCGCCGCTCTAACTCTGCTTCCAGCTCGTGGCGAATCCAGTCACAGAACGTCGTGAACGTGAACTGCCCGGGCGGGTCGCGCCCGCCCCGACGCGGGCGGGCGACGACCGCCCACCGCAGCACTAACCAAAGGTTCTCCAGCAGGAAGCTCACGATCACGAACGCAAACCGGACGAGTGGATCCTGTGTTGTCGTCGTTGCTCTTGCTTGGCGAAACAACCGGCAACTCGTCTCTATCGCCGAGCGTTTCCGATAGCGGCGTTCGACCTCTTTGGGCGTGCGGTCGGCCAGACCGCACGCCACGTATCCTCGAACGACCTCACCATGCTTGCCTCGGTCACCGTCCTGGTAGGAGACAGAGACAGCGAGCGGGAACTGCGCTTCCCGCTCGCGTCCCTTGTACATGCGGTAGGCTCGTCATGTACGAGCAGTGCGTGGCGAGTTTGTCCTTCATGCGTTCGCCCTTCTCTTTGACAGGGATCACCGTCGTCGCTAGGTCGCGTGCGCGACGAATCACCCATTCGTTGTAGAAGCCACGATCCGCAAGCAGGAGGTCTATTTCGAAGGGATAGGCGGCGACGCGGTCGAGGACGCGCTCGACCGCGTCGGCTTCCTTCTCATCGCTGCGGACGTAGGTGAGCGCCAGCGTCACTGGCTTCCCGTTCGAGACGACGTACGCGGTGCAGTAGCGGTGACACGTGGTGGTTCCGTCGGTTGGTGTGGTTTTGCAGAGTTCACCGCTGTCCTCGTCGGGATCTCCGTGGTAGGGGTTATCGACGAAGTCGATGGAGACGATTCTCGACCGGTCAGGGTCGAGAATCGTCATGGCGAGGTGACGAAACAGGAGGCTGGTGGCCATTTCGAGCTGATCACGCTGGAGTGTGTGCAGCCAGTCCATGACGGTATCGTCGCAGGGCGTGTCGTCCGTCTGGGACGTGACCTCCCAGACGGACGACTGATTCACGCTGGCCATGGTGACGACAGGCCAGATATCACCGGAATCGAGGGGCGAGCCCTCGATTCCTCGGAGCGGGAGCTGTCCAATCATGTCGGCCGCTACATCTTTCACGTCTGCTGCCGAAAGAACACCGTCCGGTTCGGGTAGTTCAAGCACACTTCTGAACCGGACATCTTCCTCAATCAGAGCGACGCTTCAGCTCTGCTGCTTAGGCCGGTTGGGAAGTACCGACTCTGACGAGATTCCCTGGTATGTCCAAACAAAAGAATTTATACATTAATCGAATAATGAAGGAGATACGATGTCGGAAAAGCCTAACGTGATATTATTCATATTTGATACATTGCGTCCTGACTTTCTCTCTTGTTATGATGGTGGTGTCGAAACTCCCACATTTGATTATATTTCTGACAACGGATCGGTTTTTGAACAAGCATATGCTGCGGGTCCTGGAACACCAATATCCCATGCTGCAATATTTTCAGGGCAGTATCCGTCTGAAACAGGTGTTGTGGGACAGACTACGGTTCCAGAGAACATCCCTTTAATTGCTACACATCTACGTGACGCTGGTTATGACACCTTCGGTATTTCTGGGCCAGGAAGAATGGCTTCTGATTACGGGTACGACAGAGGATTCAACGAGTATTTTGAAACATATTCAGACGATCACCCGGGCTACACTAGTGTTGATTTTGTAAAACGATTGGTTACAGATCCAAATCTCCGTCAACCGCTTCTTCATGGCTTTGTTGAAAAAGCGGTTAATGGACCGGATTCGCACACTTCGTTCAAATTTAATTTATTAAAGCAAAAGTTAAAATCCGGAATCGAGAAACCATTTTTTTCTATGGTGAACACAACTATTGTCCACGGTCCGTACAATCCACCTCGCCCATACAAAGAGAAGGCTACCCCAGAACTTGACCGTTCTCGTTGGTTCTTTTTAGATAAAATACTTGGAAAAGAAGAGGTGCTTGATCGTGACGATGTCCGCACTGAACGCATTTATAACGCACAAACAACAGACGGGATTGCTCGATATCTTGCAGACCCTAGCTATCTTAATGATAAAGAATTGGAGATTCTTCAGAAATGGTATGCTGCATCTATCCGATACTTAGATGATCAACTTGGGCAGTTCATGGATTGGTTCAATAAGAGCCAATTTGCCAATAATACCATAATAATACTAACAGCTGACCACGGCGAACATTTCGGTGAAAAGGACTTACTTGTTCATAGCCATAAACTTTTCAAGGAATGTCTACATGTTCCGTTGATTTTTAATGGGCCAAACGTGCCTAGCGGGCAACAATATTCGAGACTAGTTTCATTAATTGATTTGTTCCCTACTATTTGTGATCTTATCTCTATTCCATCACCTGACCCTGTCAGTGGACAGTCCGCCTTTGCCACAAATCAGAGAGACGCTGTATTCTCTGAATATGGTGTTCCCCACCGGAAACGAGAGGGACATAGAAAATATATGTCAGAAGGCCAACTAATTGAATTTGGGTTAGGCCGTAAAGGAATCAGGACCAAAGATTACCTCTACATATATGACTCAAATGGTCAGGATCATCTATATACTCGTCCAGAAGAAAATGAAATTACAAACCCAAATGAATCGATTGTTTCTGACTTGCGTAGTAAATTATTCCAGACGTTAGGTTCTGAATTCCAGTCGGTGCACGATCATAAACATCTGGATGAAGATATTAAAACTAATCTTGAAAGGTTAGGATATATGTAATTATATATAATTTTATATTTTAGGACGAATCCACAGAATGGTCCCTGACTGTGTTGACGACCCGGACGACCCGTCGCTTTTCGACGCGGTGTGTGGATAGCGAAATCAATATTATCATCTAAATTAATTTTAAGTAGGTGAATATATGATATTGTGTCGAAGTTTTTATTATGTACTGGCGAATCGGGATTCATACGATAGAATTGAGCGTCATGTTTTCTGCTTCTCTCACAGCCCTGCTTGCGGCCGGTGTCCTTATTTCGGTCGTGACCACCAGAATGGCGTATCGCCTGCTGGAACCGATGGACTTCGGAGGCGACTCCTTCGATCATCTGAACTATATACGGGACATAAAGGCTAACAACCATCGGATTCCAAAAAGGCCGACACACGTCTCAACATCAGGTTACTATCAGTATCCGTATTTGCTGCACTGGTTGCTGTCATTCGCTCCAAAGCGGACTCTCTTGTATTTTGAACGGTACTCGAGTGCATTCTTCGATATTCTCCTGTGTATGCTTATATTTTCGACAGTTCCCATGGGATACTTGTCTTCACTTGAGGCTGTGTTTGCGGCTGGTGCACTCCTGACGACTCCGCAGTTTGTCATCCCAAATTATTCGCATACGACAGGACTTAGTGCCAGGAAATTCGGATTAGTTTTGACTTCTACATCGGTAATGTCTTTGATTTACTGGCGAAATAGTAGCGAAGTCGCATTCCTGATATTAGCAGTTTTAGTTGGTGCAGGTGTGTTTCTGAGCAGTAAGTTCAGTGTTCAGGCCTACGTTCCTTTCATGTTAATCCTAATTGTATTGTCCCCCTTATCTGGACTCACAACTCTCGCTGGCTCAGTTGGTCTCGCGATCGTCGCATCGAAAGGACGATATTTAGATATCGCACACTCACATTACACCCATTTGAGAAATTATGCACTCAATGGACAATTCAAAGTACCGTACACAAAACCTCGGAGCCCTATTGCTGAATTTCGAGGGTTCGTAGAGACGGTTACCTCATCCGCTTCTGTGGTCGACGCGGTCAAGGAGATGCATAACAGCAGGATTCTGGGGAGTCTAATGCGGAATCCTCACACCGTCATCTCACTCACCCTCGTGCTTTCCACTCATCCAGTCACTGGTAGATTGCCACAGATATTTCAGTACTGGCTCATCGGTGGATTCATATTGTTTCTGCTTACATCACTGCCCTATCTCCGGTTTCTCGGTCAAGAGGATAGGTATCTAGAGTACGTTATTATCCCGGCAGGAGCGGTTATGGGAAAGTTTGCAGTCATGACACTACCCACAGGAGTCGTCTACGGGGCCACTGCCCTTTTCGGGGGAGCTATCATCGTCTATTATATTATTAATTATTGGACAACCGGCCAGAACATTAGGGACATGGAGAAGATAATTAATGAACTGAAGGAGCGGGATGGAGATGTGGTTCTGGCCCAGCCCCGCTGGATAGCCCAACGGATAGCTTGGAAAGCAGAGATAGAAGTGGTTGATATAACTCTCAACGCTGGAAGTTCAAAGAAGGTGATAGACGAGATCAATAACCTCTGCCCAGCCGATTCTTTTCATATTACTGATGATGTTCAGTGGCTTGATGAAACTTTTCATCCCGATTGGGTAGTATTTTACCAACAGACTGACCGCCCAGACGGGTCCTTGGACCCACAGAATGCAGACGCCGTATTTGAGGATGGTGAGTTTAGTCTATATAGATTTTGTGATATTAAAGAGGAATATAGTCTCAGCTCAGATAAAAATAGTTGTTCGTGACGAGTCAGATGGGTGTGAATCAGGATTTGTTCTTAATATACTGCTGAGGAATCAAGACGGAGAGCTCTCCGTCATTCAAAGGTAAACAATCATGTCAGACATAATTTCCGGCACTGTCTAGTTTAACACCTCGTCATCTCGTGTTTTTCCGTCGAGCGATTGGTGCGGTCGTTGGTGGTAGTAGTAATGCACGAAATTTTCAAACCACTCACGGGCGCTCGGCCGACTGCCCACCCCGAGTTGTGGAAACGGTCGATGCGCATTTTGATAGTATGAAATCACTTTTCGATGAGGTTTCGGTCGGTATAGTCCACCGGAGTGTTCAATCCTATTCGAGCAAGGGCAGTCTGATACCCGAACTGATCGACGAGGAACGTTGCGTCGGAGAGATCGTGTTTTTTCGCGGAGTCCATGCGGGAAAGCCGCCCGGATCGGGACCATGCCGTCCGAACAACTGCAGGTCGAGAATCAACTTTGTGTCAAGGTCTATTGCAGCGTACCAAGACCACTCACCGTTGATTTTGACAGCGGTCTCGTCGACGGCGACTTTTTACGCCCCTAAGCGTTTAATTCGCCCATTTCACGTAACAATAGCTTGCTACTTTCCGAACCATACTGGTTGAGTCATCGCTGGAGTCTCGGTGGAGTAACGCAGTTCTCCCGATAGCTGAACAAAAGCGCACCAGAGTGGCATCATCAGTAATATATGCGCACACAAATACAAAGATTGTTTTGGGAGCGTTGAACCACTCTTTTTCGACTGGTCAAACAAGGCCCTAACCTGCGATCCTAGATGGTGGTCGAGAAATCAATAATTGCTACCCGTAGCAGTCCCGAATAACCGAAAGTCTCTTTTTCCTTCTTAGTCAAGACTTCCGTGATTAACACACATATGTCAGTATTACCACACTCATCCATTCTTCAAAACCTTCAGGATCAGCTTTGGCTTCTATGGTTACGTCTGAATAACTGGGAAATTACGTATAACGATATCAAGCTCGATCTCGACAATGACCAAATCCAACCGCATCGAACGTTCAGTTTCTCCAACTTGGTTAATAGAGGAGTAATGCACGAAGAAGAAGAAATGCTCTTTCTTCAGCGGCATTTGAATCGGAATACAGACGTTGTGGAACTCGGGGCAGGAATAGGATTCATCTCGTGTTATGTCAATAATATTAGTTCCAACTCTTGTACCCAAGTCGCAGTTGAAGGAAACACGAAACTTATCCCAAACCTGGAACGGAACAAGCGTCTAAATGGGTCATCTTTTCATATAGAAAATAAGGCGTATTCCCCAACTGAAGGTGAAGTTACGTTCCATTTGGGTGAGAGCTATCTCACTGCCAGTACTGAGGAAGATAGAGTGAATTACTTTTGGGGCTCAGACCGGACTGTAGAAGAGACGCTCACCGTCGAAGCAGTGAGTCTAGAGTCCCTTGTCCAGTCCTACCAGCTTGACCGGTTTTCCCTCATCGTCGACATCGAGGGCGACGAGATCGACCTGGTAAACGAGGAGTTGGACATATTAGAGGAACTGTGTGAATTCATATTAGTGGAGTTTCATTACCACCCCGACAACCCGGAAGGAGCCGAGGACGCGAAACAGGCGTTACTCGACTCACAGTTTCAGATAGTGGAATCATCGGGGAGGGAAAACATGGTCGAAACCTGCGTCTTCGAGAATACAGACCTCGGGTAGGACTATCCCTGCCCTGCTCGATACAGGCGTTCACCTTTCGGTCGATAGTACTCATCAAGGCTAGCTGGAACTCGCGTGTACCATCCGAGCAGTTGCTGTGTCCTGTCCGGTAGCTCCTTCATCCGTTCTTCCCCAATCGCACGCGGGTAGTCAAGATGTTGCTTGAAATACGATCTGGTAAACTGATGGTTAATAGCGAGCCGATCCTCTCCGGAGAAGTTTTTAGTGGCCGAGTGCCAGATTGTCGAATCGAAGACAATCATCGATCCTGCGGGACACTCTATCGTAACTGCATTTTCCCTGAGGTACTCCTGTGACACTGTGGTCTCGTCGTTGACGAACCGCTCGTCCACCCCTTTTCCGGGGCGTTGGTTTCCGTTTTGATGTGTCCCAGGAACGACGCGGGTTGCACCGTTTTCCTCTGTAAACTCCGAGATCGCGAAAAAGCAATTGATCGAACACATATACTCGTTCAATACACGTTTGAAATCCTGGTGAAAGGTGTTCTGTCCGACCTCCGGCGTTTCCTCAGGGTCAAGCGAGGGGAGTGCGAAGGCGTTCTGGACGTGAAGGATTGCCGTCTCTGAAACGGTATTATCTACTATGTCCAGAAGCTCAGGTACCTCGAATAGCTTGAAGAAATGGGGATCGTAGTTCATCGGGAGACGGACCGTTCCGAGCTCGTGGGACCGCTTCTCCTCCGGAATATCGTTCTGGTACTTATGCCAAGCATTGTATATCGCTTCCTCCGTTTCCTCTATGAACTCGTCATCAAGTACGTTTGTGACCACAGCTGCACCTTCAGAGCGGACTGATTCGAGAGTCAGGTCAAGCCAATCATCGTCTTTCGCATCAGTGTAAGAGACCATACATCTGGTGGCAAAGGCAATCAAATAAATGTTTTCTCATCTGCCCTTCAGGATGAGGATCTTTGAAGCAACCAGTCGAGTGGACTTATCATTGTTAGTGTTCGTAATTTGGTGTTTGCGAATTGATTTCATATAGTTGGATAGCGTGTTCTAGATTTGGATGGTAGAGATGCCTCTCACGGTGATGTGAGTTCTGTCCACCCAGCATCGATTGCAGTTGCCCGGACGGGTAGAGGCCACGTCGCTGCTTCCTTGCCACCATCATGGTGATCGCTTTGTGAATCTTGACGCCCTCGTCTGACCTGAGGCTTCGGAAGATTTTCCGCATCACCATCTGCTCGCTCAGGGTGCGCTCTATGCGATTGTTCCTCCAGTCAACCACCGGTTCGGTCACGAACGTCAGCCAATGTCCCAGCCCGTTCTTCATTCTCAACCAGTTATTGAACCACTGTCACTGTAAGGATAACGAGTACTACCGAGTACTATAGGAGACTAACGGATGGAAGATTTGTTTCCTTTTTGATTAACATGGTCCGGTCACTTCTCGCCATCGTCACTCCGCCATCGGCGGGTCGCGGTTGACGAGAAACAGATTGAGGCACAGGGCGAAAAGAAGCGGCTCTGCGCCTCGATCGACACAGACTCCAAACTCATTCTAGAGGTGGACGTGTACAGCCGCCGGGGGACCGATCCCGCGGCGTTCACGAGAACGGATTTCTCGTGCGGCCCATCAGAATGCGAAGCCTTCTGATGACGGGGTTTCTCTACCGCTTCACCGAGAAACATGATGTTGCTGACACCGAGTTTCTCGTCGATGCTGTCGGGTACCTGACTGCCCTCGCTCGTCACGAATTGAGTGGTCAGCTCAACTATACCGACCGGGACTACATCGAACGCTCTTCAGTAGACTGGCGGAACCAGGAGCATTAGTGCCTCTGGCCAGGCAGAAACGGATATGGATGAAGACCGCCCTGCCTTCGGCCAGAGGCTAGCGGAACTTGCGGAACTGGGCGTAATAGAATTTCGGCCCGAGCCGCTCGACACCATCGTCGAGCGGCGTCTCAAGGCGATCTGGGAGGAACGCTCCTGTCCAAACTGTGGCGCAGACAGTCTCCACGCCCTCAACGGCTCCGACCGTATCTGGTGTGGCCGCTGCGACTGGAAAAGCACGTACACGCGAGGGACACCCTTCTACGATTCGGAACTCACCCCCGGTGAGTTCCTCATCGCGTTCATTCTCTACGCTGACACACTGCTCAGCATTACCCAAATCGCCGGTCTCCTCTCACCGTGTTACACGACGCTTCACGACCAACTCAGAGAATTTGAAACCGCGTTCTGTCGGGGATTTCCGACTGTCTGGGAGCGCATCTCCCAGACAGTCGATGGGCCAACACAGGTCGATGAAACACAGCAGGTGTGTTCGGGCTTCAAAGGTCAAGACCCGCCGAGAGAGGGACTCGACCGAGGCGGGTCGCCTGAGGGTGGACGCACCCGCTGGACAGGGGATCAGGGAGATGAAACGACGCTCGTCGCGGCTTGCCGCGACGTGCTTCGAGTGGTGTCAGCCCAAGAAGGGAGCGATTATGAAGACGATCTCGCGCCGGTAATTAAGGAGGCCGATGACCTCTCCCAGCCGCTGGGAGAGGTCTGGACCGACGGACTACCAGCCTACCGAGGGATGGAGCACGATCACCGGTACGTCGTCCACGACGATGGATACGTCTCCGACGAGGGCGTCCACACGAACCAAGCAGAGTGCCTCTGGTCACTGCTACAGCGGTGGTTGGCGAAGTTCCGCGGCCTGTCCAAGCAGGGCTTGGAGCAGGCCGCTCGGACCTACGGCTTCCTCCGGTCACTGAACCTTACTGGGGCACCGATCCACGGTCTCGTAGATTGCATCGCGGTCAATGTATTCCGCTAGTTCCGCCAGTCTACCGAAGAGCGACATCGAAAAATGGTTTCAGACTGTGACCAATCGGATTGGCCGCTTCCTCTCGATTTCGCGGGGCAGTCAATCAAACGCGAAACGGTTGCTGCGGTGGTTCAGACACTACTACAATCGAAATCGACCGAACCTAGCAGTAGATGGTCGCATACCTGCCGAGGAGGTGCCGAACTAGACAGTTCCCCAGGCAGTGGTATTAATACAGGTCTAAATGAATCAATCGACAGATGCGTATCGTAGCACTCGGACGAACGCGGACACTCCACGATGCTGTACTGGAAGTGGTTGACAGGGGCCATGAGGTGGAACTGTTACTGACGAGTGAGCCCGCACCGGAGTACGAGGTCGGGCCGGAAGACTTCTCTGAGCTTGCCACCGCCGTCAATGCGGACTTCGAGTACAATCCGAACCTCTCCGAGTACGTGGAGCGGTTCGAACAATGTGACGTTGCCATCAGCGTCAACTGGAACACCATAGTATCGGAAGATGTGTTGGCATGCTTTGAACACGGTATTTTAAATGCCCACGCGGGAGACCTTCCCCGCTATCGGGGGAACGCGGCACCGAACTGGGCAATCATCAACGGCGAGGACGAAGTGGTCATTACTGTTCACAAGATGGTTCCCGAACTCGACTCGGGACCGATTCTTGCGAAGCGAGCCTTCCCGCTCGGAGATCGGACCTCGATCGGGGACGTATACGAATTTCTCTACGACGCAGTGCCAGAGATGTTCGGTGAGACGGTCGACGGGCTTGAGTGTGGTACCGTCGATGAGACACCACAACCAGATGCACCCGAAAAGGTACTTCGCTGTTATCCCCGGAAGCCACAGGACAGCCGACTAGAGTGGTCGGAGTCGGCGGCCCATCTCGACCGGATCGTTCGCGCGTCCTCGGAACCATTCTTCGGCGCATATACCTTCTTTAACGGCGAGAAACTCCGGATCTGGCGAGCGCACCCTAAACAGCCATCGTTCGAGTTCCTCGGGACGCCAGGACAGGTCGCCCAGCGGCGACTGGACACTGGGGAGGTCACGGTAGTGACCGGTGATGGGTTTCTTGTCCTAGAAGAGGTCCAACTGGAGGGGGAGGCGCGGGCGAACGCAACGGACGTGATCGAAAGCAACCGCGATAGACTCGGAGTGAGCGTTGACGACCTCAGGAACCCCTGACTCCGCTCGTCACGCATCGGTGGATCAATCCCGCTCGCGTTCTCGGTACAACTCCCTGAGTGTATACGTCTCGATGTTGTGTTGTTCGATGTACGAAAGAAGAGACGTGAACACGTCGCGTACGCCATACTCCTCCGCTCGGAGCCGTTCGATATCGGCATCGTTCGCCCAGTACTCGTCTTTGTGGGCCTCGTAGTAGCGGGCAGACGGAGTGTTGAAACAGATGTGCGGCGGATGGAAGTCGAACACCTTCAGGCCAGACGGATCCAGAAGGGTCGAGGGGTCTACCGGTTCGCCATCGTTCCCGAACCAGACATCGTCCATCCAGTAGACGGGGAACTGAAGCGTTCCCTCGGGCATCATGAACGGCTCGAGCCCCTCAACCTCGTAGGCCATGTAGCTGCTCTCATACTCGATCCCGTACTCCACGAACTCTGTCCGGAGTGGACAACTGATTAGCATCTGATGCGACCGGAGCCCGATCGCGTTGGGGTAGAGCGAGGTGAGCGAGGTCATAATCTCCGAGACAGGCTCCTCCTTGTCGAAGTTCGGGTGGAGGGCTCGTTCGTGAGCGTCGACCTCGAATTCGTCATCATGAGTCGAGAACAATGTCATCGACACGTCGTACTGCTCGATCAAATCCAGCGTCTCTCGTAGAACTGGGCGCGTCGCCCACTCGAGGTCGAGTGTGATCGAGATCATAGTATCTGGTCTCGCACGGCTGGCAAAATAATTTTAGGTATGGCACCCGCTATCGGTCGCTCAAAGAATTACGATGGTGAAGGAGACTCGAGTCGGCGGTAGCCTGAAATTGGTACGCCCGACTCTTTCACTACATTGCCGAAAATATAAATACTCTGAAAGTCGAAGTTTTATTATTCGCATTTCGGTGAGTGATACTCATGAGAGACGAATTACGGCCTGTCCGGGAGACGTATGAGGAGAAGATTGAACAGCGGGGGAAAGATGCCGTCAGCGTCGGCCACGGCGACCCGGACAAACAACTCCTCAGGTACCGGAAGCTGACCTACGCGTTTAGGCGGGCCTCCTCTCCAGTCAGCGTCAACGACTACGGAAGCGGGTACGGAGGGTTTTATCGATATCTGGACCGGCAGACGGATCTTGACCTCGGGACGTACAATTGCTACGACATCAGCGAGAAGATGCTAGACGAGGCTAGAGAGACTATAGAGAGCGAAGACGCGCGGTTTCACAACGGTGACGAGATCACGACCGAGGCCGACGTCTCAATCGCCTGTATGACCTTCCACGATAGCCACGACAACTCCGATGAAGAGTGGAACCAGTACACGAAAGATGCGATCGAAAACATGTACGAGATGTCAACCAGTGCCATCGGCTTCACAGGCCTCACCAAGTACGTGGATTACGAGGAAGATAACCTCTACTACGCCGACCCTGAAGAGTTCTTCCACTTCTGCAAGTCGAACCTGTCTGACAATGTGACCCTTTTACACGACTACGGGCTCTACGAGTGGACTATCGTCGCTTTCAAGGACTCAGCGTAGCTGTGTAGGGACGATTTGTGCTGGCGTGTCCGGAGATGTGAACCGATAGTACGTAGCTGTTTGTTTCGTTTGTTATTCGCGTTGGCGGGACCATAACAATCATTAGAACTGCGGGAGGCAGTCCACTATGAACGAAATCGTGGTGTTCGGTACTGCCGATTTCGCCCAGGTCGCAGACTTCTACTTTTCTCACGACAGTCCGTACCGGGTTGCAGGCTTTACCGCCGATAGGGAGTACGTCGATTCGGACAAATTCCAAGGGAAGCCACTCGTGCCGTTTGATGCGGTGGCGGAAGAGTTCCCGCCATCGGAGTACGGAATGTTCATCGCAATCGGGTACAGCCAACTCAACGAACTCCGCGAGTGGAAGTTCAACGAAGCAAAGGAGAAAGGCTACACCCTCGTGAGTTACCTCTGCTCAGAGTCAACCTACTGGGGTGAAGCCGATATCGGGGAGAACTGTTTCATTTTCGAGGACCAGACAATACAGCCGTTCGTTGACATTGGGGACGACGTGGTGATTTGGAGCGGGAACCACATCGGGCACCACGTTACAATCAACGACCACTGTTTCATATCGTCACACTGTGTTCTATCGGGGAACGTGGAGGTCGGCTCACACTGCTTCCTCGGAGTGAACTCGACGTATAGCGACAACGTTTCGATCGGTGAAAAGTCGGTAATCGGCGCAGGAGCGACCATCGTGGATGATGTCGAACCCGAGTCGGTGTACATCGGGCAGGCCGCCGAGTATCACAAGGACAGCACCGACGTGGAGTTCGGAGGTGGAGACGAATGAGTTGGGAGAAACTCGGTCGGGTGTACGAGCCGACCGAGGATTACGACTGGATGAAGACTCACGCACAACTTCCGGTCGCACTCCACGTCGAAGGGGATCGGTATCGGTTGTTCTTCAGCGGCCGAAACGAGGAGAACATGGCCCAGGTTGGCTACCTGGAGATTGACATCACTGATCCGACCGATGTACTGATGATTACCGAGGAGCCGATACTTGAATTCGGTCCTCTGGGGACATTCGACGACAGCGGTGTCTATCCCTCGTCGGTCGTGACGGTTGACGACGAGATCCGACTGTACTATATCGGCTGGATGCAGGGCAAACGTGTCTCCTACTATGCGTCTGTCGGGCTCGCTCACAGTACCGATGGCGGAGAAACGTTCGAGAAGGCGTCTCAAGGCCCACACCTCACGAGAAACGACATCGATCCGTACATGACACTATCGTCCGATGTTCGGCAACGACGCGATGGGACCTGGGAGATGTGGTACACGTCCGCGACGACGTGGGAGGAGTACGACGATGGATACACGCGCCCGAATTATCACATCAAATATGCGACGTCACCCGACGGGCTCGATTGGGACCGGGACGGGACCGTCTGTATCGATTACGAACACGACGGGGAGTGGGCGATCGCGAGGCCATCGATTCAGGTGACCGACGGAACGTACGAGATGTGGTACTCGTACGCGACGGAGGACCACGGCTACCGGCTCGGGTACGCCGAGTCAGAGGATGGTAAATCCTGGATCAGGCTCGACGACGAGGTCGGGATCTCGGTATCCGGCGACGGCTGGGACTCGGACCTCCTCGCCTATCCATACATAGTCCAGCACGAGGGTGAACGCTACCTGTTCTACAACGGAAACGATTATGGAAACGACGGCTTCGGTATCGCAAAGCAGCGGTGACTGGCAAGACGTTCGACTGGGGATGAGTGGGTTAGTCGAGCGAGGTCCGGCATTCGGGGTGAGGAAGACAGACCAGACAAATTTAATATTGCAAGGTTGAAATCGAATCTACCATGGAACGCCGCATCCTCGAATCGGATCGGTATCTGCACGAATACGATCGGCTGATCGAGGATGCCCCCGAAGCAACCCCTTACGTCCGGCGTGAGTACTACGAGACAGTGGCGGACTGGCTGGACGCCGAGTCGGCCTATCTAGCGATCACCCGGACGGAAAGCGTCGTTGCAGCACTACCGCTCGTTCTCAAGCGACATGGGTTGGGGAACGTCATTAATTCGGGGCCGTATTTTGGAACGTACGGTGGTATCGTTACGGACTTGAGCCTCACGCCAGCTGACAAGACGGAGGTCCGCCGGGAACTGCTCTCCTTCTTTATCGATTTCGCGGAGCGCGAACAGTGTGTCATCTCCAATATTATCTTCCCTCCGTACGAGCGGGATCCGCTATTCTTCGAGAAGGAACTCCCGTATGACTACAGGGACCGTCGCATGGGGCAGATCACACACCTCCCAGCACCGGCGGCTGACAGGCCGTTGCGAGAGCGACTACTGTACGACCGGTTCTCGAAGAGTTGTCGGAGAAGCGTTCGTGACGCGGAAGACGCAGACATAGAGATAGGCGTGACGACGGAACCCGGTCCGAAGCTCGACGGGTTCTACGAGGTGTACCGCCAGGAGATGATGGGGAAGGGGTACGAGGACCAAGCGGCTCGAGACGGGGGCAACATCAAAGAGAAAGCGTATTTCGAGCACCTTATGGACTCCTTCGGAGACGACTGTCGGCTTCGCTATGCGACAATCGACGACGACGTGATCATGGGGATTGTTCAGTTGCTTCATGGCGAGAAGATCCAGTATCACCAGCCGACTATCGACATGGAGTACCGAAACACTGGTGCGACGAATCTCGGGGTATATGAGAGTATGAAGTGGGGAATCGAACACGGGTACTCGTACTACAACTTCGGCGGGACGTGGCTCTCTCAGGAAGGTCTCTACAATTTCAAACGTCGTTTTGGCGCACTGGACTCGCCGTACAAATACTATATTACAGAGCACGGTGACTGCAGTCATCTACGCGATATGACGCCAGCGGAGTTACAAGAGGCGTATCCTGGGTTCTACATCATGCCGTACGATGAACTCGAGGCACAAACAGACGGTTCGTAGTCGATCTGTACGCGCGTTACGGCTCTGTGATCCCCCGCGAACCGTGCCACGTTCGGTCTGTCTCGACGAGGTGGTCTTCGATACGTTGTGCTTGGTAGTCCCGCTCTTCCCGGAGCCGATCTGTTGTCCACCCGTCTCGCTCACCCCACAATACCGGATGCGTGAGTACCTGAACTGTCTTGGGGATTCCATCGTCGAACGGCGGTTCGTCCCGCCAGCGCTGGTTCGAGTCGGCACGGTACGCGACCGCATCAAAGAACCGACGTTCGTACGTACTCACGAGTCCCTCGAAGGATCGCCGAAATACCCACTCCGGAGGGTTGTGAAACGAAACTGACGTGACCGGATCCGTGGTAAGTGTGGAGAGAACCGCTATCTCGTCATGTATGGCGGAATTGAGCCTTTCGGTCTCGGGTTCCACGTCCCAGTACTGGTGTGTACTGAAGTGTAGCCCGATCTCGTGACCAAGATCCTGAATCCGCTTTGTCGCCTCTCGCCCCTCCCGGTTCATGACGTTGTAGAACGGGGAGCTAACGAGAAAAAAAAACGTCGAGGATACGCCAAGTTCGTTCTCTAGTTCTGCAATCGTCACCGCTTTTCGGGGCGACCAGTCGACGTCATGACGGAGAAACACCGACCCGCCAGTGACGTCGTCGGCGAACGACCGAAACGTGTAGCCGCGGTTCTGAAGATTCTGGAGTAGGGCCTGGTACCACCCGTAGGTGAACTGAATATCAGTCATGATTGTGATCGAGATCCACTCTGTCGGTCTTGCCGATCGATCGGAGTGACATTCCTTCACTAGGTTCCCACCCGTCGGCTTCCCAGTCGGTCACCAGCAGTGAGCCGTCGGCCGTCGCCACGACGAACTCGTTGCGGGTGACGAACACTTGCACGATCGTCCCCGGTTCGGCATCGAAACGGAAATCGTCCGAAAATGGTTGTGCTTCCCAGACGAAGATCCGGGTTCCGTCATGTTCGGTGAACGCCCCGGGGTACGGTCGCGAGACGGCCCGGACGAGATCGTAGATATTTCGCGTCGGTGCCTCCCAGGGAATCCCACCATCATCGGGTGTTCGCTTAGGGTAGTACGTCGGGTCGCCGGTCTGCTCGCTGAATTCGAAGTCTCCGCGCGCGATGTCATTGATCGTCCGGTCAAGGATGTCTGTCGTTGCGACGACCAGTTTGTAGTATAGCGTCCGGATGTCGTCGTGGTCGTTGATGTCGCATTTGACCGTATCGACGATGTCACCGGAGTCAACGCCCTCGTCGAGCCTGATCACTGAGAACAAAAACCGGTTCAGACCCTCAATCAGTGACCAGTTCATCGGTGATCGACCACGGCCCTTTGGAAGGCCGTAGGCACTGCCGTGGACACCGAGTGCCCCGTGAGTAACTGTCGAAAGAACGGTACTAGGGATCAATCGTTGCCAGCCATTGACGACGAGGACATCAGCATCGAGCGATTCGAAGTATCGTCTATCACCCTCAGTCTCCAGCTCGTACGTCTCCGGGTAGTAAATCTCGATATCTTCAGCCCGTGCGAACTCGTCGAACGAGTGATATCCGGAGACGGCATTTGACTCGGCCTGTTCGGGAGTGAGTGAAATTATCTCGTCGATTCGATGTCCCTCTCTTCGAAGATTCTGAAGAACCTCGAAGCCAGCCTCCGTACAACTGGCGTATGCAACGGTTTTATCGCTACGATGTTTCATGTGTTTTGTCTCCTGTAGTCTGACACATCTCTGACGATTCGGTCGAAAGGATGCGATCGGCCACATCGTTCGTGAGGGCGACGGCCCTAACGCCATCCGCGCCGCTCACGCGTGGCGTCTCATGTGTGGAGACACACTCGAGGAAGTGTTCGAGTTCGTTTTTGAGCGGCTCTCGCGTTTGAATGTACGGGCTCTCGGTGGCAGTTTCGGTCCGGTAACCACTCTGGTTGAGGAGAGTCGTTGTCTCTTCGATGCCACGACGCTGGAGAACGATGCTCTGATCCTGATAATCCACTTCAATATATGCGTCACGCGTCGTCACCTGAAGCGTACGGATTTTTCCGTGCGTGACGTGACTGGCGGTGATGATCCCAAGAACGTCGTTACCGTATTTCAGTTGGAGGACAGCGTGGTCGACCTGTTCGGATCGGGGCGTTGTTCCGAGTGCGTTGAGATGCTCGATGTCGCCGTCAACAAGCCAGTCGATAATATCGATATCGTGGATCATCAGGTCGAACACGACGCTCATCTCGGAGAGATGTTGGTTGAACGGTCCGAGGCGATGTGCTTCGAGTGCGATGACCTCCTCGTCCTCAAGAATTTCCTTGAGCGACTGAACGACCGGGTTGAATCGCTCGATGTGGCCGACTTGGAGGATCGCATCGTTTGCCTCGGCTGTTTCGACGATCGATTCGGCGTCGGCAATCGTCGTTGCGAGCGGTTTCTCGACCAAAATATCGAGACCGGCCGTGAGACAGCGTTCGGCTATCTCGCGGTGGTGGTTGTTCGGCACGGCCACCGTCGCAGCGGTGGCCCGAGAGATGTCATCGACGGTTTCGTGAACGGAGATACCGTACTCGGCTTCGAGTTCCCTTGCCCGCGTCGCGTTTGGCTCGACAAATTCAACGAGTTCAGACTCGGGCAGTTCATCGTAGACGCGGGCGTGATTCGCACCCATGTTTCCGACTCCGATTACTGCAACTGGAACGGGCGTCTCGGTCATCAGACCACCTCCCCAATAGTTTGGGAATCGGATTCGGTAACCCCTGGATGAACGGGGAGGGACAGAACCGACTGGCTCAGGGACTGTGCCTGCTCGTATTTGCCCGGATGATTGTAAGCGGGTTGTTCCGGAATCGTCACTGGATAGTATATCCCGTATCCGATACCATTGTTGGACAATCGGTCTGTCACAGACTGCCGATCATCTGTCCGGACTGTATACTGGTGGTATGCGTGTGTCAAGTCGTCGGGCGTGAGTGGTGTCAGGACATCCGTGGTTGATAACGTCTCTGTCAGGACCTCCGCATTCCGGCGCCGTATCCGAATCCACTCGGGTAGCCGCTCCAGTTGTTCACGTCCAATCGCCGCCTGCATATTCGTCATCCGGTAGTTGTAGCCGACCTCAACGTGTTCGTACCGCCCGGACCGCCCGTGGTCAACGAGTCGCCGTACTCGCTCCGCGATCTCGTCGTCGTCGGTCGTAATCATCCCACCCTCGCCGGTCGTCATGTTCTTGGTCGGATAAAAGGAGAACGCGCCGGCGTCGCCGAGCGACCCGACCATCCCCCCGTCGTACTCAGCACCATGGGCCTGGGCAGCGTCCTCGAACAACTGGAGGTCGTACTCGCGAGCGATGGAGCGGAACGCGTCCATGTCCGCCGGCAGGCCATATAGGTGGACGGGCATGAGTGCCGTCACGTCATCACGTTCGGCGAGGACGTCCCGCACAGCGTCGGGATCGAGATTGAAGGTGTCGCGCCGAACATCGGCGAACGCCACCTCGGAACCGGCGTGTTTGATGGCGTTGGCCGATGAGATAAACGAGAAGGGCGTGGTCAGCACCACGTCGCCCTCTCCGATGCCGGCCGCCTCCAGCATCGCGTGCAGTGCCGTCGTTCCCGAAGACGTCGCGACGGCGTGGTCGACACCGACGTACTCGGCAAACTCATCTTCGAACTCACGAACTACCTCGCCGTCAGCGAGCATCCCAGACTCCAGCACGTCACAGACCGCCTCCTTGGCGGCCTCGGAAACCTGAGGGTCTGCGATGGGTATCTCAGTCATACGTCGTTCTCACCTGCTAATTCTGAAGGGAGGTCCCGGGTCGCCGCCGGGACGCCGGCGGCCAGCGTCCGCGGCGGTACGTCGTCGGTGACGACGGCTCCGGCGGCCACGAACGCGCCTTCTCCGACTGTCACGCCGGGGAGTACCGTCGCGTTCGCACCGATAGAGACACCGTCTTCGATTGTCGGTCCAATGAGATCCGCGTCTTGTCGGACCGGGTAGGGATCGTTCAACAGCGTCGCGTTGGGGCCGAGAAAGACGTTGCTTCCGATGGTCGTGTTCTGGGGAACGTAGACACTCGTCTGCATGCTGACCGCATCCCCGACTGTCGTCGCACCGTCGATGACCGCCTGCGTGCCGACGAGAACCTCGTCGCCGAGTTCGGTCTCTTCACGGATGAGCGCATGGTGCCCTGTGGTGAACCACCGGCCAGCCGTCACGTCGTCGTAGACGATACTCCCCGCGCGGATGATGCTTCCCGGGCCGATCTCCGGCGGAGACGTGTGATCGTCGTAGGTGACGCCCAGTTGTGCGCCTTCTTCGACGACTACCTCCGGCACTGCATTGTCGTCCATTGGTCCGTTGGTTATCCGCTATAGGCGAGTACGTATGTGTATTTCGCCTGAGAACGCTGTAATCTGAGGGATGTCAACTGGGTGGGAGACATCTTCTCTTCTGGGAACCGAAGCTTCTATGCAGATACTGGACCACACGTCACTTATGGATATCGCCGTCTTTGGTGCCGCGGGTTTCGTTGGCCGAAATCTCCTCGATGAGCTGGCTTCGACCGACCATCACGTTCTCGCCTGTGACGTAGAGACGGTGGATCACGACGCCTCGAACGTCGAGTTCCGCGAAGTGGACATTACTGACGAAACGGCCGTCAACAATGCCGTTAGCAACGTTGACGCCGTCGCACACCTCGCTGCCCATCCACTGCCCGCGAGTACCGAAGACCCGAAACTGAACGCCCAGATCAACGTTGTCGGGACACTCAACATCCTTGACGCGGCACGTAACCACGACATCAAAAAGATATTCTTTTCGTCGGCATCTTCGCTCGTTGGCGAAGTAGACACAGTCCCCGTACCCGAGGACCATCCTGCGTCTCCACAGTCACCCTACGGTGTCGCAAAGCACGCCGTCGAGGAGTACCTAGAGGTGTACAACCAGCTTTACGACCTAGATTATCTCGTCTTTCGGTTCTTCAACGTCTACGGGCCCTATCAGTACCCTGAATCGGGTGCGCTGGTACCGGTCGTTCTCTCCCGGTTCGCGCGCAACGAGGGCGTGTTCGTTACCGGTGACGGCCAGCAGACACGCGATTTCATCTACGTCAGGGACATCACTGAGTTTATTGTCGAGGGACTGGAGAGCGACGTGGCAAACGAGGTCGTGAACATGGGTCGCGGCGAGGACACGGCCATCCTCGACGCCATCGAGTTGATGGCTGACATCGTCGGTGTTGATCCGGAAATAGAACGAAAACCCGAACGGCCAGATGAAATCGACGACTTCTACGCGGACACAACCAAGTGCGAACGGTTGTTCGGACGAGCGCCGGACACCGGATTCCGCGACGGTCTCGAACGAACGCACGAGTGGCTTCAGGAGGACGACGACCTGTAATGTGTGGCATCTGTGGTGCCGTCGGCGTCAACGATCCGTCGATGCTGGATCGGATGACGGCGTCGCTGACCCACCGCGGCCCGGACAGTCAGGGGACCCACACCACCGACGGCGTCATGCTCGGAAGTCGCCGACTCAGCGTCATCGACGTCGCCGGCGGCGACCAACCAATCTACAACGAGGACGGCGACGTGGTCGTGGTCTACAACGGCGAGATCTACAACTTCCAACGGCTCAGGTCGGAACTGGAAGCTCGGGGCCACACTTTCATCACCGACACCGACACAGAAATTCTCGTCCACGGCTATGAGGAGTTCGGGACGGCCCTGTTCGAGCGTCTCGACGGAATGTTCTCGGTCGCGCTCTGGGACGAGGACCGGGAAAAACTCGTTCTCGCGCGGGACCGCGCCGGCATCAAACCGCTCTACTTTGCGCCGCTCGAAGACGGCTTCCTCTTTGGGAGCGAGCCAAAGAGCATTCTCGCGAGCGGTCTAGTGACGCCCGCCGTTGATACCGAGGCCCTCCAGTACTTCCTCCAGTTACGATACTCGCCCTCGCACACCACTCTTTTCGATGGAATCGAGACCGTACTTCCTGGGCACGTTCTGGAGGTTGAGCGGACGGGTGAGAGTGTCGAGTGGTCCACCACGGAGTTCTGGAATCCTCTCTCAGTCGACAGGGAACCGCCGTCCGATCCCGCTGCCGCAGTTGAGGATGCCCTGTACAACGCCGTCGATCGCCAACTGGTCAGCGACGTGCCCATTGGATTCTACCTCTCGGGCGGACTGGACACCAGTAGTGTCGTGGCAATGGCCTCGGAGATCCGCGACGAGCCTATCAAGACATTCTGCATGGGTTTCGAGGACCAGCAGTGGGACGAACGGGCTGACGCCCGCGCCGTCGCGGATCACTTCGGGACGGATCACCACGAGATCGCCATTGACGGCGATTTCATGCGGGACTTCCCGCAGATGATCTGGTACGCCGACGAACCGAAGCGGAATCTCTATCCTTACTACGTCGCCCAAGAGATGCGTGACCATGTGACGGTCGCTCTCGGCGGTCTCGGTGCCGACGAACTGTTCGGCGGGTACATCTACCGGTACAGTCGCCTGCAGGAGTACCAGCAACTTCGTGAGACAGAACCACCGCAAACACGGGACGCCATCAGTGAGACAGGTACCCAGATGTTGTACGAGTCTCTCTCGGCCGAGGACTTCGAAGCGGATCAGGCACTCGAAGAGGTCTCGCTCCAGCGTCACATCGACGATCCGGCCCGCCTCTATGTCCTGTTGAACAGTACCGACGTTGTCGGCGATATAGACGTGTTTCGGGAGCGGGTTTTCGGCGATACGTTCAACGATAAGTTCGTCCCCGCCGACTTGGTTCGAGATCGCGTTCAGGGACTCGACGACTGCGGACTCGTCGATAAGGCTCTCTACTGGGACTTCACCACCAAGTTACCCAACGACTTCCTACTCGTGGAAGACCGGATGAGCATGGCACACTCACTGGAATCACGCGTTCCGTTCCTCGACAACGAACTCGTCGACCTGGCACTCTCACTCCCTCAGTCAACGAAGTTTGGCTCCAGCGGAATCAACGGATCGACTGGAAAACAGGTTCTCCAGGAAGCGATGGCCGACAGACTCCCTGCCACAGTTTTCGAAAAAGACAAGCAGGGGTTCACCATGCCAACCTATCCGTTTGTCCGAGACGAGATGCTTGACCACGCCCAGTGTATCCTTGACGACGCAAACGTTGTGGACCAAGGGTTCGTTCAACAGTCGTATGTTCGCTCGTTGCTCGATCAGAAGCCGAGGGAAGGGCTCACGCCGCATTATAAGATACTGTGGAAACTCGTCGCTCTAGAGATCTGGTACCAGATGTACGTCCGCGGCGGTGTCAAAGGACCCGAAGCCATCGAACACTACTACACATGAGCGGTACGGCGAGTGAGTGTAGCCGATGGACGGGCGTTTCAGCAACCGGTTGTCCCGTCCCCGATACATGCGTAGGTGAACGCAGTCACGGCCTCCGGTTTGAAGAAGTTACGACCGTCAACCAGCACCGGCGTCCGCATCGTCTCTGACAGCCTCTCAAGGTCGAGTGACTCATACTCTTCGTGGCCAGTTGCCAGCACGACTGCATCCCACGCTTGCTCGAACGGATTAGTGGCTGCCTCTGCCCCGGAGTCTTCGATTGCAGTTGGTGAAAGGAGGGGATCGTGTGCCCAAACGTCGGCCCCTCGCTCTTGGAGCAGATTCACCACGTCGAACGTTGGTGTGAAGCGGGTCTCATCGACGCCAGGACGATAAGTTAGCCCCAGAACGAGGACGGAGGCGGACTCGGTTGGGACATCGTTCTCGCGAAGAAGAGACTCTGTGATGGTGACCGTGTGTTCTGGCATTCCTTCGTTGACTTGGCGGGCGGTCCGAAGCAAGGGTGTGTCCTCGGCGCGGTTCATCACGAAGTGGGGGTAGACTGGGATGCAGTGTCCGCCGACGCCGACGCCCGGGTCGTGGATGTTACAGTAGGGTTGGGTGTTCGCCGAGTCGAAAACCGCCGCAGCGTCGAGACCCCACTCTTCGCAGGCCTTCGCAAGTTCGTTGGCCAGCGCGATGTTGACGTCTCGATAGACACCTTCGAAGACCTTGACCGCTTCAGCAGCCGTCGCGTCGGGGAGTTCGATCACGCCGGGGTTATTGAACGTACGGTAGAAGTCGGCCGCCGCTTCGGTCCCCGCCGACGTGAGACCGCCGACGATCTTCGGATACGACTCGGTGAGGTCCTCGAGGACGCGGCCGGAGGAGGTTCGCTCGGGACAGTGGGCGGCATGGAAGTCCTCGCCAGCCGTCAGGTTGGCAGGTTCGATTGCGTCGACAAACTCGCCGGCCGTGGTCCCAGGCGGAACGGTACTCTCAAGGATAACCATGTCTCCCGCCTCGACGCCCCCGCTAATTGTCTCGGCAGCAGCGAGGACGGGTGCGAGGTCCGGTGTCGCCGCGTCGTCGATGAGCGTCGGGACGAGTACGATCATCACGTCGGAACCGCGAGCGGCATTCCGCCCGTCGGTGGTCGCCGTCAACGCAGACCCAGCGTGTTCATCAAGTAGATCCTGCAATCCGGGTTCTGCGACCGGGGAGTCTCCCTCGTTGACGGCCGCAACGGTGTCTGCGTCGATGTCTACTCCCCTGACCTGTGCGCCTGCGTCCGCCAGCACAGCTGCGAGCGGGAGCCCCATCTTTCCTAGGCCGTAGACTGCAACTGTGATGTCCGAGAGATTGTCGACACCGGCTGTTTCAACAGTCGTGCGTCCCATTGTTTCCGTTTTTCGGGCCAGCATAATAATGGCTTCTAATAAGAGCGATTCCCACCAAGCGCCGGCAAACCACCATAATCAAGTGTGTACTGCCGCTTAATCGACTGGATGACCGACCGAATCCCACTCATCGAACCAGTTGTCGGTGACGAAGAACTCGAGAACGTCGAATCCGTCCTCGACTCCGGGTACATGACTCAGGGACCTTACGCCAAGGAGTTCGAAAACAGGTTCGCCGACCGCGTTGGCGTGGACCACGGCATCACTACCACCTCTTGTACGACGGGAATGGAACTTGCTCTGGAGGCTCTAGACGTTGGGCCGGGCGACGAGGTTCCGCTCCCTGATTTCACGCATCCGGCCACCGCCAACGCCGTCGTCCGCGTCGGTGCAGATCCCGTCCTTGTCGATGTAGACCGAGACACTTATAACGTCGATCTCGACGCATTCTCGGACGCAGTCACCGACGACACCGCCGCCCTTCTCCCTGTCTCTTGGGGTGGCCAGCCACTCCCGACGGACGCCATTAATGATATCGCCGCTGACCACGACATTCCCGTGATAGAGGATGCGGCCTGTTCCTCTGGTGCCGCTTACGACGGCCAACCCGTCGGGTCACAGTTTGACGTGAGCATCTTCAGCTTCCATCCCCGGAAAGTCCTCACGACCGGCGAGGGGGGAATGATCACGACTGACGACGACCTCGCCCAGACGATGCGAAGTATCAAGAACTTCGGTACCGACCAACGAGAAGATAAAGTCGGGTTCGTCCGTGACGACGCCACAAACTTCCGGTTCAGTGATGTCCTCGCTGCCATCGGCGTCGCACAACTGGATAAACTCGATGACATCGTCAATCGCCGGCGCGAGATTGCCCACCGGTACACAGACCTTCTCGCAGATGTCGACGGAGTCAGCCCGCCGGCCGAACCCGACGAAGCATATCATAATTACCAGACTTACTGCGTCTACGTCGAGGCCGGCGACGAAGACGCGCGTGATGACCTGATAGACGTGATGGCCGAACGGCAGATTGAGACCCAGATTGGTACCTACGCCGTCCACCAGACTGACGCCTTCGCGAACGCGAAACGCGTCGGTGACCTCGATACGTCCCGGTCGCTATATGATAACCTGTTAACGCTACCCGTCGCGCACAGTATGAGTGACGCAGATCAAGACCGCGTGGTCGATACACTAAATTCCGCGCTCGATGACGTCCGTTGACCGTCAGTGCAGTCTGGTGTCTCAACCGCCCCGTGATTGAATCGCGTACAGTTCTGCGTACTGCCCGTCCCGCTTGATGAGTTCGTCGTGCCGGCCTGTCTCGATGATTTCCCCGTCATCGACGGTATAGATCCGGTTGGCGTTCTTTACGGTCGATAGTCGGTGTGCGATGCCGACCATCGCGTAATCTCTTTCCATGCTCTCAATAGACGCCTGTACTTGTTTTTCCAGACTGGAGTCGAGATCGCTGGTCGCTTCGTCAAGTACGAGTACGTCGGCGTCTTTCAGCAGGGCTCGTGCGAGCGCGACGCGTTGCCGCTGGCCACCAGAGAGCCGAACACCGTCGTCACCGAGTGTCGTGTCGTACCCGTTCGGCATGTCGTCGAAGAATTCGTCTACCTTGGCGATTTCACAGACCCGGTCGAGATCCTGCTGTGACACGTCGCGGTTACCGATGGTGAGATTGTACCGGAGCGTGTTGTTGAATACGAACGGGTCCTGTCGAACCACTGCAATCCGCGAGCGCCACTCGCCGATATCCATTTTGTGAACCGACCGCCCGTTGGCGCGAATCTCTCCAGAATCTGGTTCGTACATCCGGGCCAGCAGCGAGACGATGGTTGACTTGCCGGCCCCTGATTGACCGACGAAGCCAATGAATTCTCCTTTCTGGAACTCGAACGAGACCCCGTCGAGAGCCGTGTCCGCCTGTCCTTCGTAGGAGAAGCGAACGTCGTCGAACTCGACGGTTCGAACCTCGTCGGGGACCGGTTCCGAATCCGTCGTCGGTTCGCTGTTCCGTTCGAGTTCGTCGATGAACTCCTGCGTTCGGACCAGATGTGGGAGCTGATTCTCGATCGTGTATAACGTTGAGTTCAGAGCGCTCGCCTTCGGTCCGAGGCGAAACATCGCGAAGAGGAAGACGCCCAGCGAGGCAAGCGACATTTCGGCGAACGTGATAGCCAGATAGATAAGAACGAACACAGAGACGGCGGTCAACAGGTTGTAGAAGTTCTGGATAGCCTGCTGGTTGCGCTTCTGTGTGATGCTCGACTGGGCGTACTGATCGACGGCCTCCAAGAAGTCGTCGAACAGTTCGTGCTTCAGGCCGAACAGTTTCGTATCCCGGATACCCTGGGTTCCTGCCTGTGCAGTCTGCTGAACACGTTCGTTGGCCGTTGCGACCCGATCGCCGATTTCGTACCCCGACTCTACCACGTACCGGAACAACACCGAGAGGCCGCCGAGAAATACGATGGCGAAAAGTGTGAGTCGGGGTGCCAGCACGAGTGCGACGCCGAGGTACATCAGCGCTAGAAGCCCCTGTTCGACGAAATTGACGCCGTTCTGAATGACTCGTCCCGCGTACCGTGCCTGCGTAACGATGGCGTTGAGGATGTCATCGGAGCCTTCGCGGTCGAAGTACGCGATCCGCGCATCAACTGCGTTATCGAATGCCTGCGTCTGTATCTCCTGAGTATAATCGACAGCCAGTGCGCCTCTAAGCCACCGGACGACGAAGGTTAGCGTCCACCGGACCGCTAACACGAGACTTACACCACCGACGACGTATCCAAGTGTGAACGGTACGCCGAGAAATTGGTAGGCAGACACAAACGCACCCATCATGCCATCGGCCTGCTGTGCCGGGCCGCCGGGAGCCTGCACTATCTCAACGATAGGCAAGATGAAACTCAAGCCAACACCCTCCAGTAGTGCAGCGAAGACACCCCCGACGATGATTGCCACAGTAAGAACTGGTCTGTATTTTGCAACTCGGATCAGAGCACTGAGTTGCTGTCGTCGACCGATTTCCTCAGTCTCACACATTGTCTGTGCTTGTGCGATGGTCGTTTATAAGCACTGCGAGGTACATGATAGTCTCACCTGCCGACTTAGATTCACCAACCGACGGACAGGCCACACAATCCTCGCAGGCCACCCCTGCACACTCAACTGACAATTCGACATCTACCGGAAGGGACTGCAGTGACGCCTAACCCACTGACTGACAACACCCATACAATAGACTTCACCAGATTGCACTGTTCTCGGACGGGCCTACAGAACCGTTTACACGGCCATTCGAGAGGTGGAAGCCACGGTTCAGCGCGGCTTCCCCGTGGTCTGGGGTCTTCTCGACCAGACCATCGGAGGACTGACACAAGTCGACGAATTTGACGAAGTCTGCTCAAGCTATAAACACCAAGAGAAGCCGCGGAACAGCCGTTCTCGCGGCGGTTCGTCCCAGACAGGACGGTCCCGCTGGCGAGACGCCATGGTGATCAGTTGACGCTCGTCGCGGCGTGCCACGACTCGCTTCGCGTGATTCGCGGTCAACTTGGTATCGACTACAGCGGAGATCTTGAACCAGTAATTCAGGAGGCTAAAGACCTCTCCCAACCACTGGGAGAGGTCTGGACTGAGGGTCTCCAAGCTTATCGAGAGATGGAGCGTGATCACCAAACGGTCGTACACAAAGAGAGGTATGTATCGCCAGAAGGCGTCCATATTGACCAAGCTGAGTGCCTGTTTTCTCTCGTCCAGCCGTGGTTGCGGAAGTTTCGCGGCCTGTCCAAGCGGGCTTGAAACAGACCGCTCACACCTTCGGATTCGTTCGCTCACTCAACATAGTGGTTAATCCACCGAGTCAATCGTTGATTGTCTCGTTATCGGGGCTTTCCGCAATTCTCCATAAGAGCGACCACTGAACGCCGAAGTAAACGACGTGAAGGCACGGGATTCCGCTGTCCGTGAATTCGAGAGCGTACAAGTTCGACGGGCGAAACCCCGGACGTGGCGACCCGGATTCCGGGTCGCAGGCCAACCAAGAAGACAGTCGGTTCTTGTTCTCTATCAGACTGTCCGTAGCGTCCGCTATGCTGTCGTGACGCTTCGGGTCCGTCGTCAGGGTCCAACACCGCGTCGTCGTACTGACACCGCGCGCGTCGCCACGCACGCCGCCACGACGTCTGAAGGTCGACGCCCAGGACGGCGAATTTAAGCGGTTCCGATAGAGAAGGCACAGGTATTCCGGTCCACTTCCCGGGACCCACTCTAAGACGTTCCACGTATCAGCCACCGACGCCAGTTCCCCGAGCATGTCCGCTCGAAGGGAATCCGACCCCAGTTCGGATACCTTCGACAACATGGCCCGCGCTTGGTCTTTGACGAAGTCAGGGCTAGTTTCAGCCGCGTTTCTCGTGGCCCCGCCGCCGCCGACGGTTTTTGCCCTATGCATACGCCGGTTCAAGTGAAAGGCCGCCCGCCGTGGATAGACCCACGCATAACTGTCCCGTTGGGTGGTTTTGAACAGTTCCGGGTAACTCTCGAAGAACCGACGGGCCAATTGCGCGTCCGACCCCGCCATGTCGGTGTCCTGCTCGAAGATAGTCCGAACGATGTACGGAAGATTAGCCCCGTCAGGCGTCCTCGCGACGAATTCGAGTAAGCGCATCTTCGCGTCGGCCCGGGCGTCGTCAGTCCACGGGACGAAACACGCGGTGTCCCCCGACCCGGCGGTTTGACACGCACCGGGCGTCACGCCCGACCACCCCGGACGGGGAAGAAATAATAGCCTTCTTGTCCGTAATTTGAATCTGGAAAAGTCGGGGACTTTCCCCCGTTTTCCATATTATCTGTCAGCCTATCCGAACATCTGGCGCATCATCGGATGCATCTCCATGAGCTGCTCTTCGGCGATCTCCTCGTACAGCTTGTACGTAATGGAGACCGTCAGCAGCAGCCCGGTACCGGAGACGCCACCGATGGTACCTAGCATGTTGGCCATAACAGCCAACAAACCGACCAGCGCCCCACCGATGACAGTCACTTGCGGAATGTACCGCTCAAGCACTTTCTCGATGACGCCGACGTTCTGTCGGAAGCCGGGGATCTGCATCCCGGAGTTGTGGATCTGCTTGGCCGTCGCTTCCGGACCCATGTCGGTGGTCTCGACCCAGAAAACGGCGAAGATCGCGCCGCCGACCAGCATGACGAACAGGTCGATCCCGACGCGGGTCAGGATCTGCCACACGGGTTGGGCGGTCCCTTCAAGCCACCACATCCAGTCGCCACGGCTCTGGATGGGGGCGAGGAAGTAGAACAGGCCGCCCGTTGGCTGGCCGTTGGCGTACGTGCCGAGGAACGCCGGCATCGAGCCCAGCTGGGCGTTCAGGATCCGGCCCAGGAACTGGATGTTCGCCTGGAGCGCCCGGACGAGGATCATCGGCAGGACGCTCGCGTAGATGAGCTTGACCGGGAACCGGCCACGGGCCCCTTTCACGCGGGCGTTCGACAGCGGGATCTCGACGCGGACCGACTCGGCGTAGACGACCACCGAGAAGATGAGGACCGTCGTGAACAGCCCCAGCAGTTCGCCCTGGAGCAATACAGTCTGGAGCCCATCAGCGGCCAGCACCGGTCCGGTACCGCGCTGGCCGGTGATGAACAGGTACCAGGTGTAAATGATCCCTTCGCTGTTGCCGATAAACGGCGTCGTCAGGACGCCCCCGACGAGTCGCTGGCTCACGCCGGCGACAATGAACAGGCCGATACCGGAGCCGACGCCCCATTTGGAGATGACCTCGTCCATGAACAGGATGAGGACACCGCCGACGAACATCTGGGCGAAGATGAGCCACTGGACACCGGCCGTGCCGATACCCAGTGAGTTCGCGACCGCCGTGTCAGCCGGGAGGAAGCCGCCGGCAAACACCATCGGGAGCCCGGTGAGGCAGATCATCACGAGCACCAGCAGCTTCTGGAGCCCCTGATAGAGGATCTGGTCCCGCGGGTCGTCTTGGGTGTTCAGCCCGAGCAGGTCCGCCCCACCGAGGAGCTGTAACACGATGGACGCCGTGACGATCGGACCGATACCCAGCTGCATGATGCTCCCCTGGCCGGAGGCCAGAATCGAGGAGAAGCGCCCGAACACCTGTTGGCTGGCGTCGATGTCCAGCCCGAACAGCTTCACGTTCGTCAGGAAGAAATACAGCAAGAGCACGCCCCCTGTCCAGGTGAGCTTGCGCTTGAACGGGACGTGTCCTTCCGGCCGCTGGACTGCGGGCATCCGGACAAGCAGTGGTTCGGCGGTGTCCTTCCAGCTCATCGTTCGTTATTCCTCGTCCGCGTCCGCGTCTTCGTCTGTCTCGGCCTCGGCCTGGCGCTCCTGGCCGAGGTCGGTCAGTTCGACGCTCCCGCCTGCGGCTTCGACCTTCTCGCGAGCGCCCTCGGAGAAGTCGTCGGCGATGAGCGTGAGTTCGTGGCGGACCTGGCCGGCACCGAGTACCTTCACGTAGTCGGCGTCGTCGGCCCCGTCAACGACATCACGCACGTCGACGCGGAAGCCGCCGTCTTCGACTTCGGCGACGTCCTCGGCAGCCAGCAGTGTGACGTCCTCGTCGATCTCGCGGACGTCGATAGTCGCGGCCTCTTCCTGCACCTTCTGCGGGCGCTTGAAGCCGCTCTTGCCGAGCGGTTCGTGGTTGTGGAACTCGTGTTTGTCACGGCCTGCGGCACCGCGACCACCGCGGTGGCCGGCACCACGTCGGTTCTTGTGTGAGCCGCCGCCGTGCGTGCGCGAGCCGCGCTGTCGTTTCTTTTTACTCGTCATTATCGCATCGCCTCCAGGAGTTCGTCGATACCCTCGGTGTCGTGTTTCCCGAGCTGCCCGCCCTCCTTGACGGGGTGTTTGACGCCGTCGTGACCGCCGCGGGGCGGGTGCAGACGGAGCGTCGGGGACAGTCCCTGCTCGCGCAGCGTCGTCTCCTCGGAGAGGAGCGCGAACGCGAGCCCGGAGATGTCGTCGTAGTCCGTGTGCTCGGCGACCCATTCGTCGTCCACGTCAGCGTCGCCCTCGAGCGGCTCGGCGCGCGTCGCCAGGACTGTCTCCAGCGTCTCCTGGCTCGGCTCACCGAAGGCGACGAAGTCGTTGACCTTCGTCACCATGCCGCGGTAGGCGTCCGTCTCGGGGACGAGCGTGCAGTGGTTCACGTGGTGGATGTTGAGCATCTCCAGCGTGTCCTGAATGTCGGTGTGCATGTTGACTTCGCCACGGAGCTGGACGAGTGCGTGCATCACTCGATCACCTCTCGTTTCTCGAAGGTCCGTTCGGGGACGCGCGCCTCGGCCGTGTTCTGCAGGGCGTTGAACGTCGCCTTCGCGAAGTTGACCGTGGTGCGCGTGTTCCCGCTACTGCGTGTCCAGATGTCTTCGATACCGGCGAGTTCGAGCACCTTGCGGACGGTCTCCCCGCCCGCGAGGCCCAGCCCGCGCGGGGCCGGCTGGAGCTCGACCTCGACGCTCCCGGCCTTGCCCTTGGTGCGCAGAGCGACCGTGTGCGGACGGCCACAGCCACACTCCCAGGACCCACAGCCACGGGAGATATCGATGATGTTCAGCTTCGCGATGTCGATAGCTTTCTGGATGGCACCGCCGACCTGGTCGTCACGCCCCTCGGCGTAGCCGATGAGGCCGTCGCGGTTGCCAACGGCGACCACGCAGCGGAACTTCACGCGGCGGCCGGAGTCTGTCATCCGCTGGACCATGTTGATGTCCAGCACTTCGTCTTCCAGGTCAGGAACGAGCTGGTCGACGACTTCCGATTCTTTCAGCGGGAGCCCGGAGTTCAGCGCCTCCTGCATGGAGTCGATTTCGCCCTCGACGACCTGCTTGCCGAGGCGTGTCCGCGGCTCCCATCCGTTGTTAGCACTCATAGTTCGATGTCACCT